>OGIR01000009.1_pt1 | contig 206946 bp, 136 predicted proteins | sample 1571831 | NCBI WGS metagenome assembly OGIR01 (sample SAMEA2582124, study PRJEB24529) | metagenome | biome: Human gut stool | place: China | collected 2011 | reverse complement strand
AACTAAACTAACTATTAATTATTTGCCGCAAAAGTACAGAAATTGAACGAGAATAAAAAGAAGAATCCGTTTATTTTTTCAGTCAATTTGTTCCTCTTCATCGGGAATGTCGATACAACGCTTAATATCTTTCAGTTCAAAACCACGACTCATAGCGAATCGCATCAGCTTTCCATTCAATTCATAATCGTCTGCTGCATGGATACTTTTCCGTTTGGAAGCCAGCAGGTCACGCAGAATAGAAAGGTATTCTTCTTCATCAATCTCGTTCAGATAACGCCATGCCACATCAGATGGGATCTTCTTCATATAAAGCCCTTGGGCTATTTTCATTTTCCCCCACTTGGCAAAGCGGAACTTGTCATTCACAAAAGCTCTGCAGAAACGTTCATCATCGATAAACTTCTCTGATTCCAGTCGGTCAAGAATACGCGCAATGGTATCATAGGCAATTCCCCAACGTTGTAACTTCTCATTTATTTCTGCCCGACAATGCTCGGCAGTGGAGCAGTAAGAGGCTACGCGATTTAAAGCCTCTTCATCAGTTAATTGTGCACTCATCGGTTAGCTGTAACTATTCTATCTTTTCCAAATATGTCTCTTATAACACGAACATCACGATATTGGTTCATTTCAAGTATGTGTGCTGTCTCCCGGCCATAGGCCTGGTTGATTTCAAAATAAAGTTTCCCACCCGGCAAGAGTAATTCACTTCCTAGACGGGCAATACGATTATAAAACCGTAAAGGATCCTCGTCAGGAACAAACAGGGCCAGCCCCGGTTCCCAATCAAGGACATTAGCGTCCATTTCGTTCTTTTCCGTTTCGGTCACATAAGGCGGATTGCTGACAATAACATCAAAAGACGGTATCTTTTCCCAGTCATCGGCCAGAACATCTCTTTGTAGAAATCTCACCCGAGCTTCCAAGGCGTCATTGTTTTTACGAGCAATAGCTAATGCTTCTTCGGAAATATCCCAAGCTTCTACTTCTGCATCCGGAAGTTTTTTATCCAAAGAGATCGCAATGCATCCGCTTCCCGTACCTATATCTAATAGACGACGAGCATTCGGATTCTCCTCTACTATTAGTTCTACAAGCTCCGCAGTCTCCGGCCGGGGAATCAGCACGCTGGAAGCAACCTTAAAATTCCTTCCACAAAACTCCGCAATACCACGAATGTACTGTATAGGTTCATTTTTCTGTAAACGGAATATAATGTTTTCTAATTCACGCTGTTTGCATTCGGATAAAATTATATCTTTGCCCATGTAAATATCGAGCGCATCTAAACCTAACATGTCGCAACAAATCAGCATCGAAAGGGCTTTTACCTCCTCCGGTGGATAGATTTCCTGCAAAGATTGGCGAATGTAAGCGGTGATACGATTCATATTTTCACAATTTCGGAGTGCAAAAGTAAGAATAATATGGCGAAGAGCACCAAAATGGAAGAAGAAAAATACATGAGACGTTGCATTGAGCTTGCAAAGAATGGGTTATGCAACGTATCTCCAAACCCGATGGTAGGGGCCGTTATCGTATGTGACGGGCGAATTATCGGCGAAGGTTACCACATTCGCTGTGGAGAGGCGCATGCGGAGGTTAATGCGATCCGTTCTGTCAAAGATGAGTCATTATTGAAACGTTCCACGATTTATGTCAGTCTGGAGCCTTGTTCCCACTATGGGAAAACGCCTCCTTGTGCCGATCTTATTATAGAGAAGCAGATTCCACGCATTGTTATCGGTTGTCAAGACCCTTTTTCAGAAGTGGCCGGACGGGGAATTCAGAAATTACGGGATGCCGGACGAGAAGTGACAGTCGGTGTATTAGAGGAAGAATGTAAATCGCTGATTCGCCGTTTTATCACTTTTAATACGCTTCACCGTCCTTTCATTACACTGAAATGGGCAGAATCAGCCGACCACTTTATTGATATAGAACGTACAGACGGAAAACCGGTAGTCCTCTCCTCTCCTCTTACTTCCATGCTAGTGCATAAAAAAAGAGCGGAGGCGGATGCGATTATGGTAGGCAGGCGAACTGCTTTATTGGATAATCCGTCACTTACGGTACGCAACTGGTATGGGCACAACCCGATACGCGTTGTGTTAGATCGCACGCTATCCCTACCTAATGATTCACAAATATTCGATGGCAACGTGCCTACATTAATCTTTACCGAAAAGCAACAGCCAGAAAAAAAGAACATCACATATATCACCATCAACTTTAACCATAACCCACTGAAACAGATCATGGAAGCATTGTATCAACGAAAAATACAATCATTATTGGTGGAAGGAGGCAGGCAATTGCTGCAATCATTCATTGATAATGAGCTATGGGATGAAGCCTATATCGAAAAGTGCCCCGGCCGATTACACTCCGGTGTTAAAGCACCTCAAATGGACGATAATTTTAGTTATTCGATAGAAGAACACTTCGAAAGACAAATTTGGCATTATGTTCGTCGATTATAGCTAAGATAGTTCTATTCAGGGGGTTTTACGTCGATAAAAACAGTGTTATTATCTATAATTTTATATAAAACTTACCTGTAATGTTCATTATCGGAAAAAATGTTTCTATTTTTGCAACTTGTAAATAAACACAATCTTTCAAATGAAAATAAAGTTTTTATCATTCATTGCGAGTTTTTTCATGGTGTCATTTGTTATAACGTCATGTCTTGATGACGATAATAACATCGAATATAGCCCGGATGCAACTATACATGCGTTTGCACTTGACACAGCAGGCCTTGGGAGTTATAAATTCACTATTGACCAATTATCACGTGAAATCTATAACGAAGACTCTCTTCCTGTTCATGCCGATACCATCATTGACAAGATTTTAATCAAAACATTAACAACGGCATCAGGTGTCGTTACGATGAAGGACAAAAGCGGAAACGATTCTGTCTTAAACATTAATGATTCAATCGATCTTCGGAAAGAACTTATTATAAAAGTATGGTCAACAGAAGCATTAGCGGGTATATCTCCTAATCAAACTAAGGAATACAAGATCAAAGTAAATGTGCATGACTATGATCCGGATTCGTTAAGGTGGAAATATATGAATAAAATAGATGACCAAATTGTAGGAGAACAAAAATCTATTATTTTTGGAAGTGAAGTTCTCACATACTCTGTAGTTGGCACAAAGTTATATGCATACAAAAACTCTTTAACAAACTTTGGCAGTTGGGAGTATAAAGAAATAGAGGGATTACCAAAAGGCAAACTTCCGACTTCTATCATTGCCTTCCAATTCAACAGAAGCAGAACCATGTTATATGCCACCTCCAATGGTGATGGTAAAGTATATGAATCTGCAGATGGAGAAAAATGGAATGAATCAACGATGTTTGGTGAGGGAGTGGAATTGCTACTAGCCACATTGACTAATAACGATGTCAGCAGAATTTGTTATATAAAGAAAGGAGCAGATAACCAACGCTATTTCTATTATCAAACAAATGATGTACCAAAAGAGACTTTGGATAAAGCTGAAAATGGAGGAAAAGTGCCATCTAAATTTCCAACTAAAAATATATCCTATACAGTATATAAGTCTTCGACAAATATTAATTCAGTCCTTCTAGTAGGAGATACAGAAACTGCGACTTTGGCTGATGACAGTAAATTAGAAACGACCATTGTATGGGCATATGACGGAAACAAATGGGTTGAGTTCTCAACTACTTCCTCTGTTGCATACTGCCCTAAATACACTCAACCATCTATTATATATTATAATGACTTAGTATACATATTTGGTCAAGACTTCAGTTCTATTTATGTTTCCAATCAAGGATTATTCTGGAAAAAGGCGAATCCTAAGTTCTCTTTCCCCCATAGAGATTGGAGCAAAGGAGGAACTCCAGATCCCGATGTAGATCCTGAATTCAGAGGCAAAACCAACTATTCAATGGTACTAGATCCTGACACTCAAAATCTATGGATTATCTTTAGTAAAGGAAGTGCAAGTTTTGAAGAAGAGGTAGAGAAAGAAGAAAGTACAAAGGCAACCACAACTGAACCACGCACATATGAGCATGATTCAGAGGTATGGCGTGGTCGTCTTAATCAGCTATGGTTTGATTTGGCAAATGCCAAGAAATAAAAACGTATACGTTTAAAATAAAAAGATGTCCTATATAGAACAAATAGACAAAACTCGGATACCACAACACGTAGCCATCATTATGGATGGAAACGGACGATGGGCAAAACAACGAGGGGAAGAACGTACTTACGGTCACCGTGCTGGCGCAGAAACGGTACAGAATATTACTGAAGATGCTGCCAGACTGGGGATTAAGTACCTGACACTTTATACCTTCTCAACCGAGAACTGGAATCGGCCGCAAGACGAGATAGCGGCTTTGATGAATCTATTGCTAGAATCTATTGAAGAAGAGACACTGATGAAGAACAATATTCGCTTCAACGTAATCGGTGATTTCAAGAAGTTACCGGTTGAAGTTCAGAAAAGTTTGACGTCATGTATAGAACGCACATCCAAGAATAGTGGAATGTATATGGTACTAGCTCTTAGTTACTCATCCCGTTGGGAAATAACAGAAGCGGTACGGCAAATAGCAACGCAGGTAAAAACGGGAGAAATATCTCCCGAGCAAATAACCGATGAGTGTATCTCATCTCATCTGGATACTAATTTTATGCCCGACCCGGATTTACTGATCCGCACGGGAGGAGAAATCCGGCTAAGCAATTATCTCTTATGGCAATGTGCTTATTCGGAGCTTTATTTTTGTGATACCTTCTGGCCGGACTTCGACAAAGAAGAACTCTACAAAGCCATTTGGGAATACCAACAAAGGGAACGCCGATTCGGCAAAACCAGTGAACAGATCAGCTAATATAACTCGAAACATCAAATTATAACATAAATGCATTATCGTATTTCCTTTATATTCATAACGTTTGTCTGCCTGTGCTGCTTTGCGACAACAGGCGTTGCGCAAAATGCTAACACTGATGAAGACTCAAAACCTGTCATCTTATACTCCGGAACACCCAAAAAGTATGAGATAGCAGATATTAAAGTCGAAGGCGTAAAGAATTATGAAGACTATGTATTGATTGGACTATCCGGACTATCGGTAGGACAAACAATTACTGTGCCGGGTGACGAAATCACTGGAGCAATCAAACGTTATTGGCGTCATGGTTTGTTCTCAAATGTACAAATTACAGCCGAGAAAATAGAAGGCAACAAAATTTGGTTAAAAATCAGTCTGACACAACGCCCACGTATCGCAGATGTACGCTACCACGGTGTGAAAAAGTCAGAACGTACCGACCTTGAGGCCAAACTAGGAATGGTAAAAGGTATGCAGATTACTCCGAATACCGTAGACCGTGCCAAAACATTGATTAAACGTTATTTTGATGACAAGGGATTTAAAAATGCCGAAGTAATCATCGCACAGAAAGACGATCCTTCCAGCGAGAATCAGGTGATTGTGGATATTGATATAGACAAAAAGGAGAAAATCAAAGTACACAAAATCACCATTGCAGGAAACACTGCAATCAAGGCTTCCAAGCTGAAAAAAGTAATGAAGAAAACCAATGAGAAAGGTAAACTTCTAAACTTGTTCCGCACCAAGAAATTCGTGCCGGAAAACTTTGAAGCAGATAAACAACTTATCATCGACAAGTATAATGAGCTGGGATATCGTGATGCAATGATCGTTAAAGACAGCGTTTCACAATATGATGAAAAGACGGTAGATGTATATTTGGATATAGACGAAGGTCAGAAATACTATCTCCGCAACGTGACATGGGTAGGTAATACTCTTTATCCGTCGGAACAGTTGAACTTCCTGCTTCGTATGAAGAAAGGCGATGTATACAACCAGAAGTTGTTGAATGAGCGTGTTTCTACAGACGACGATGCTATCGGTAACTTATATTACAATAACGGTTACCTCTTCTACAACCTTGATCCGGTAGAAGTAAATATCGTAGGCGACTCTATCGACCTCGAAATGAGAATCTATGAAGGCCGTCAGGCTACTATCAATAAGATTAAGATCAGTGGTAACGACCGTTTGTATGAAAACGTCGTTCGCCGTGAACTTCGTATCCGCCCGGGACAGCTGTTCAGCAAAGAAGACTTGATGCGTTCTTTGCGTGAAATCCAGCAAATGGGCCACTTTGACCCGGAAAAACTGCAACCGGATATTCAACCGGATCCAATGAACGGAACTGTTGACATAGGCTTGCCTTTGACTTCCAAAGCCAACGACCAGGTAGAGTTCTCTGCCGGTTGGGGACAAACGGGTATCATTGGTAAGTTGAGTTTGAAGTTTACCAACTTCTCTGTAGCCAACCTGTTACACCCGGGTGAAAACTACCGTGGTATCCTGCCGCAAGGTGACGGCCAGACATTGACTATCAGCGGACAGACAAATGCTAAATACTACCAATCATACAGTATTTCATTCTTCGATCCATGGTTTGGCGGTAAACGTCCGAACTCATTTTCTGTATCGGCCTTCTTCTCTGTACAGACAGACATCAGTAGCCGTTACTACAATTCCAGCTATTTCAACAACTACTACAACAGCATGTATAGTGGTTACGGTGGTTATGGTATGTACAATTACGGTAACTATAACAACTACGAAAACTATTATGACCCGGACAAGTCTATCAAGATGTGGGGACTTTCCGTAGGTTGGGGTAAACGTCTGAAATGGCCGGATGACTATTTCACTCTTTCTGCCGAATTAGCTTACCAACGCTACAACTTGAGCGACTGGCAATACTTCCCGGTAACCAATGGAAAATGTAATGACCTTAGCATTTCATTGACTTTGGCACGTAACTCTATTGACAACCCGATCTTCCCCCGTTCAGGTTCAGATTTCTCATTGTCAGTTCAGCTTACACCGCCTTACTCATTGATGGACGGTAAAGACTATAAGGGATATTATAGTAACCCTGAAACAGGTAGCATTACCCAGGACAACATGAATAAACTTCATAAATGGATAGAATACCACAAATGGAAATTCAAAGGCAAAACGTATACTCCGTTGATGGACCCGATTGCACATCCGAAATGTCTGGTGTTAATGACACGTACTGAATTCGGTTTGTTAGGTCACTACAACCAATACAAAAAATCTCCGTTCGGAACATTCGACGTGGGTGGTGACGGTATGACCGGTTATTCAACTTACGCAACTGAAAGTATCGCTTTGCGTGGTTACGAAAACAGCTCATTAACTCCATACGGATCTGAGGGTTATGCTTACGCACGCCTCGGCATTGAATTAAGATATCCGTTGATGCTGGAAACAAGTACTAACATTTATGTGTTAGGTTTCCTAGAAGCTGGTAACGCATGGCACGATATCAAGAAATTCAATCCATTCGAATTGAAACGTTCTGCCGGTGTCGGTGTTCGTATCTTCCTGCCGATGATTGGTATGATGGGTATTGACTGGGGTTACGGTTTCGATAAAGTATTTGGTTCTAAACAATACGGAGGAAGTCAATTCCACTTTATCTTAGGACAAGAATTCTAATGTATCATCAAAAACTAAACGTTATGAGAAAGTCTGTTCTATTAATCATGATGCTGTTTGCTGTCAGCATGGCGGCAAATGCACAGAAGTTTGCACTGATCGATACGGAATATATCATGAAGAATATTCCGGCAGCTCAAAGCGCTAATGAGCAAATGCAAGAAGCTACGAAGAAATACCAGAGCGAAGTAGAAGCCCTGGCAAAAGAAGCACAGAAGATGTTTCAGGATTACCAGGCAAAATCTTCCACTCTTTCTGCCGCACAAAAGACAAAGACAGAAGATGCAATCGTAGCTAAAGAAAAAGCGGCAGCCGAGTTGAAGCGTAACTACTTCGGTCCGGAAGGCGAATTAGCCAAGATGAGAGATAAGTTGATTACTCCGATTCAGGACGATATTTATGAAGCCGTGAAAGCTATATCACAGCAACATGGATATGATTTGATTATCGACAGAGCCTCTGCTACAGGTATAATATTTGCAAATCCACGCATAGATATTAGTGATGAAATACTAAGAAGATTAGGATATTCAAATTAATTTCATACATTTGCAGCTGGAAATAACTAAAAATCATTCAAATAAATTATAGAACTATGCTAAAAAAAATTGCACTTGTAATGTTGCTTGCACTCCCAATGGGTGTATTTGCACAGAACCTGAAATTCGGCCACATTAATGCACAGGAAATCATCACTGTGATGCCGGAATTCACCAAAGCTCAAAATGACATTCAGACTTTAGAAAAACAACTTACTGCTGAACTTCAGAGAACGCAGGAAGAATTCAACAAGAAATATCAGGAATTCCAACAAGCTATCGCTAAGGATTCTCTTCCTCCCAACATCGCTGAAAGAAGACAAAAAGAATTGCAAGATATGATGCAAAGACAAGAGCAATTCCAACAAGATGCTCAACAGCAAATGGCGAAAGCACAAAATGATGCCATGGCTCCTATCTATCAGAAGTTGGACAATGCTATCAAAGCCGTAGGCGCTGCTGAAGGTGTAATCTACATCTTCGACCTGGCAAGAACTTCGATTCCATACGTAAACGAATCACAGAGCATCAACTTGACTAGCAAGGTAAAAGCAAATCTTGGTATCAAATAAGAACTGACCAAGAATAAAGAAATACCAAAAGGGAAAGAGAAAGAAGGATCAACTTCTTTCTCTTTCCCTTTTTTTGGTGTACATTTGCGTATATAAATCAAGTGTGTCATGAAGCAACATCTATCCCATACGCCCGGACCGATCGGAGTATTTGACTCCGGTTACGGAGGTCTGACCATCTTAGACAAAATAAGAGAAGTATTACCGGAATATGATTATATCTATTTGGGAGATAATGCACGTGCTCCTTACGGAACACGTTCTTTTGAGGTCGTATACGAATTTACCCGGCAAGCAGTCAACAAACTATTTGATATGGGCTGCCACCTGGTTATATTAGCTTGCAATACAGCTTCCGCAAAAGCTTTGCGCAGTATTCAGATGAATGATTTACCAGGCATCGATCCGGCTCGCCGTGTGCTCGGAGTCATCCGCCCTACCGTAGAGTGTGTCGGAGAGATAAGCAAAAACCAGCATATCGGTGTACTGGCAACAGCAGGCACCATCAAATCCGAATCGTATCCATTGGAAATACACAAGCTGTTTCCTGAAATCCAGGTCAGCGGCACAGCCTGTCCGATGTGGGTATCACTAGTTGAAAACAATGAATCACAGGACGAAGGAGCAGACTATTTTATCCGGAAGTACATCAACCAATTGCTATCAAAGGATCCTCAAATAGATACTGTCATTCTCGGATGTACTCATTTCCCCATACTTCTACCCAAAATCCGGCAATATATTCCGGAGCATATCAGTGTAATTGCGCAAGGCGAGTATGTTGCGGAAAGTCTGAAAGACTATCTGAAAAGACATCCCGAAATGGATGCAAAATGCACGAAGAATGGGAACTGCCAGTTTTACACGACCGAAGCGGAAGAAAAGTTTTCAGAATCGGCCTCTACTTTCCTGAAACAGCAGATTAGCGTAAAACACATCACGCTCGAATAAAATTTAAGAAAAAAAGTAACCGTTTCTCTCTCTTTTTTGTTATATTTGTAGATAACCTCTAATAAGCAAGATCATGAAAGAAGAAGATTATAGCAAAGCAATAGAAGTATTCTCCGGATCCCCATGGGAAGCCGAGATCATCAAAGGGCTATTAGAAAGCAATGACATCCGTTGCGTAATCAAAGATGGGATTATGGGTACACTGGCACCCTATATCGCTCCTTCCGTATCCGTTCTTGTCACCGAGGACCAATACGAAGCGGCCACCGCACTTATCAGGAGCCGGGCCGAGAAAGATAACGACTGATGCGGTCGAGCCCTTCACGGATATTCTCCAATGAGTTTGCATAGGAGAAACGTACATATCCTTCGCCTCCCGTACCAAAATCCACCCCGGGAGTAATGCCGACGTGTGCATGTTCGAGTACATCGAATGCAAAACGATAAGAGTCGGTAGTAAATTTGCGTGCGTCAGCAAAAATGTAAAATGCCCCTTGAGGTTCTACTTTTATTTCAAAACCCATTTCCCGGAGACGGGCAATCATATATCGGCGACGCTCATCATAAACCAGCTTCATCCGTTCCACGTCCGGTTCAGCCTGCCGCAATGCGGCAATCCCTGCCTGCTGGGCAACACTGGATGCACAGATAAACAGATTTTGCTGTAACTTTTGCAAAGATCGCATACAAGATTTAGGTGCGATCAAATAACCCAACCGAAGCCCCGTCATCGCAAAGCGTTTAGAGAATCCGTTCAGGACAAAAGCCTGATCGGTATATTCAAGGATACTGTGTGCACGCCCTTCATACACAAGGCCGTGATAAATTTCATCTGAAATGACAGGAACTCCTAATGCAGCTACGTCCTTCAAGAATTTTTCATCCAACAACATTCCGGTCGGATTCATCGGAGAATTGATAAAGATAGCCGCAGTATGCGGATTCACACATTTGCGGATAGCCTCTATGTCGTATTGCAGATATTCTTTAGACAAAGGAACCAAAACAGGTTTGGCTTGCGTAGCCAACACAAAATTGCGATAGCAAGCATACCCCGGATTGGAAAGAATCACTTCACTATCCGGATTGCAGAGCAACATCAATGCAAGAAGAATAGAAGGAGAAGACCCGGAAGTCACGACAATACAATCCGGATCTACCGTTACCCCATATTCGCGCAGATAAAAAGCGGCAATTTCCCGTCGCAGTTCCGGATCACCCAAAGAATGTGTATAATGAGTCAGATGACGATCATAAGCCGCTTTTGCCGCTTCCGCCACACAGGCCGGCACATCAAAATCGGGTTCGCCAACTTCCAGATGAATAATATCAATGCCTTGTTTTTGCAATTCGTTCGCCCTCTCCAACACATCCATTACGATGAAAGAGGTCATCTGTTCTACTTGTGGGTTTGTATGTTTCATTGCTTATCTTTTCTCTATCTGACTGCAAAGATAATTCTTTTTAGCCTGTTTTGGTAACATATCGGCAAAAAGCTCTATATTTGTGCTTTCAAATCGTTAGTAAGAATGAAACAGGAATTTACACGAATCGCAGTAAAAGTAGGAAGCAATGTATTGACACGCCGCGACGGAACGCTGGACGTTACCCGTATGTCGGCACTTGTTGACCAGATAGCGGAATTACATAAATCCGGGGTGGAAATCATTCTGATTTCTTCAGGAGCTGTTGCTTCCGGGCGCAGTGAAGTGCATCCACAGAAAAAGCTCGATAGTGTAGACCAACGCCAGTTGTTTTCTGCCGTAGGTCAGGCTAAGCTCATCAACCGTTACTACGAACTTTTCCGCGAGCATAGTATTCCTGTTGGTCAGGTGTTGACCACGAAAGAAAGTTTTGGTACCCGCCGCCATTATCTGAATCAGAAAAACTGTATGACGGTAATGCTTGAAAATAATGTTATTCCTATTGTCAACGAGAATGATACAATTTCCGTCAGCGAGCTTATGTTCACTGATAATGATGAATTGTCCGGACTCATCGCTTCCATGATGGATGCACAGGCTCTCATTATCCTAAGCAACATCGACGGAATTTACAATGGTTCTCCTGCTGATCCGGGTTCTTTTGTTATCCGGAAGATCGATCACGGAAAAGATTTATCCAATTATATTCAGGCAACTAAGTCCAGTTTCGGACGGGGAGGAATGTTGACGAAAACAAATATTGCCCGCAAAGTAGCTGATGAAGGAATTACAGTGATTATTGCCAACGGGAAACGGGATAATATTCTGGTAGATTTGCTTCAGCATCCGAAAGAAACGCTTTGTACACGTTTTATCCCTTCAAACGAACCGGTATCCAGTGTAAAAAAATGGATTGCTCATAGCGAGGGGTTTGCCAAAGGAGAAATTCACATCAACGAATGTGCGACAGAAGTTCTAAACTCTGAAAAGGCTGTCAGCATCCTCCCCATCGGAATTACTCACGTTGAAGGTGAATTTGAGAAAGATGACATTGTGCGTATCATGGACTTTCAAGGAAATCAAGTGGGCGTTGGAAAGGTGAACTGCGATTCCAAACAGGTGCAAGAAGCAATCGGTAAGCATGGAAAGAAACCGGTAGTACATTATGACTATCTATACATTGAATAATCAATAATAAGGTCAACTGTAGATAGGGTTAGTAATATTGCAAGTCAACCCGAAGCAGTGATAAGAAATTGAAGCTATTATTCTGGAGAATATTAGCATCTTGATTGAAGGAAAGCGTTTATTTTCGGTTGTATAATGTATTGTAGATAAAACATCTGCATTGAGACGCCCGTATATTGCTGATATACCACTACAAAAGCAACATTTATTTCTGTTCTCAACAAGTTTTATTCACATCATTCACTATATTTGCATAGTTTATCTTTCCATTTAATGCAAAAAAGGAGCAAATGACTACAAATTTAAACGAGACCTTTGCTGCCGTACAGGTGGCAAGTCGGGAATTAGCCTTGCTGAATGATGACATCATCAATCAGATTTTAAATGCAGTAGCTGACGCAGCAATTGCAGAAACACCTTTCATTCTTGCAGAGAATGAAAAAGACCTCGCACGGATGGACAAAAATGATCCGAAGTACGACCGGTTGAAATTAACGGAAGAACGTTTAAAAGGCATTGCTGCCGATACACGCAATGTAGCGACACTCCCCTCTCCTTTGGGTAAAGTGTTGAAAGAAAGTGTTCGCCCCAATGGCATGAGATTGACAAAAGTCAGCGTTCCTTTCGGAGTGATAGGAATTATTTATGAAGCCCGTCCGAATGTCAGTTTTGATGTTTTCTCCCTTTGTCTAAAGAGTGGAAATGCCTGCATATTGAAAGGAGGAAGTGATGCCGATTGTTCCAACCGGGCTATCATCAGTGTGATTCATGAAGTATTGAGGAAATTCAATATCAATCCGCACATTGTAGAACTACTTCCGGCTGATAGAGAAGCTACGGCAGCATTGCTGAATGCAGTGGGTTACGTAGATCTGATTATCCCCAGAGGCAGCAGCAGCCTGATTCATTTCGTACGCGAGAATGCAAAGATTCCCGTTATTGAAACAGGGGCAGGTATCTGTCACACTTACTTTGATGAATTTGGAGATGTAAACAAGGGGGCAGCTATTATTCATAATGCGAAGACACGCAGGGTTAGCGTATGTAACGCGCTGGACTGCACCATTATACATGAGAAGAGACTGACCGATCTCCCTATGCTTTGCGAGAAACTAAAAGACAGCCATGTCATTATCTATGCTGACGCACAGGCTTATCAAGCATTAGAAGGCCGCTATCCTGCCGAACTTCTGGAACACGCAAAAGCAGAAAGTTTCGGCACAGAGTTTCTAGATTATAAAATGGCTGTCAAAACCGTAAAAAGCTTCGAAGATGCCTTAGGACATATTCAGGAAAACAGCTCCAAACATAGCGAGTGTATTGTTACCGAAAACAAGGAACGTGCAGCCTTATTCACAAAGATTGTGGATGCAGCTTGCGTATACACCAATGTATCTACCGCCTTCACTGACGGAGCGCAATTCGGATTGGGAGCAGAAATCGGAATCAGTACGCAAAAACTACATGCGCGCGGTCCGATGGGACTGGAAGAGATCACCTCTTACAAATGGGTCATCGAAGGAGACGGGCAAACGAGAAGAAATTGAGACGATACCTTTATCGTTAAAAATCAAACAAGGTATTGAACGAAACTAATTGAAAATTAAGAATTAAAAGATAAATGATATGAAGAAATTTACTTGCGTACAGGACATCGGCGATTTAAAATCAGCCCTTGCAGAAGCATTCGAAATTAAAAAAGATCGTTTCAAATATGTAGAACTGGGACGAAACAAGACTTTGATGATGATCTTCTTCAACTCCAGTCTGCGCACCCGCCTTAGCACACAGAAAGCTGCAATCAACTTGGGAATGAATGTAATGGTACTAGATATCAATCAAGGTGCATGGAAACTGGAAACCGAACGTGGCGTAATTATGGATGGCGATAAACCGGAACATATCTTAGAAGCCATTCCGGTGATGGGCTGTTATTGTGATCTCATCGGAGTACGCTCTTTCGCCCGTTTCGAAAACCGCGACTTTGACTATCAGGAAACGATTATCAATCAATTTATCCAATACTCCGGACGTCCCGTCTTTTCGATGGAAGCGGCAACACGCCACCCATTGCAGAGCTTTGCCGACTTGATTACCATTGAAGAATACAAGAAAACAGCACGTCCTAAAGTGGTCATGACCTGGGCTCCACATCCACGTCCATTGCCACAAGCTGTTCCCAATTCTTTTGCCGAATGGATGAACGCAACGGATTACGAATTTGTCATCACCCACCCCGAAGGTTATGAACTCGCCCCGCAATTTGTAGGCAACGCAAAAGTAGAATACGACCAGATGAAGGCTTTCGAAGGAGCCGACTTTATATATGCCAAGAACTGGGCAGCTTATTCCGGCGACAATTACGGACAGATATTAAGTAAAGATCGTGATTGGACAGTCAGCGACCGTCAAATGGCAGTTACCAACAACGCTTATTTCATGCATTGTCTTCCGGTTCGCAGAAATATGATTGTGACAGACGATGTGATCGAAAGCCCGCAATCGATCGTTATTCCGGAAGCGGCCAATCGTGAGATTTCGGCAACTGTCGTTCTGAAGAGACTATTGGAAGGACTGAAATAACCGAAAAATAAAGAGGCCGAAAAGCCTCTTCCATCAACGCATAAGAACAAAAGAACATCTCCTTAAAATCCTACTTATAAATATAAAAACAGGATTTGAAAATTGAGATGTTCTTTTGTTCTTATTGTATTTAAAATAAAAGCGGGCTATTACTTACCCCGCTCTTTACCTTATTTCTCTATTTCTTTGCCAGCCTCCTGCCAGGAATTAAATCCTTTATCAAGCTCAAAGACCTTATAGCCCTTCTCACTCAAAATTGCCGCAGCCTTCTTGCTCCGATTACCACTACGGCAATACACAGCCACCGGTTTATCCTTCTGTAATAATGAATCAGCCATTGAAGCAAAAGAATCATCCATCACATTGATATTGATTGTCTTCGTGATGTGCCCCTCCGAATATTCCGCAAGTGTGCGGACATCCAGACGTTGTATATCCTCATTCTGAATAAGAGAATCAAATTCCTCTACATTCATGGATTGAAAATCTCCTTTCTGCTGACAAGAGAAAAGGGAAGAGAGAAATAAAAATATCCCCACGATTAATTGATTCAATTTAAACATATATACTCTATTATTCAATTCTGCCCAGGAGTATAGTCAAACCCGGGATCACAATACTTTTCAGATACTACCGCAGATCCATCCTTATCGTACGTACAATATTTAAACTTAATATTTATAGTCCGGCCAGGATGCTCTTCATCAATATATTGCGCCAAAGGAACAGAGATGTAAGCACGCCGATTATAGTATTCTTCATCACTGTTCGCATCATGGTATAATAACATATTCACAATACCATTTGTTTTAAGTTCAGACACATCTTCCACTATGCCGAAAGTATGTCCTTTGCCTGTACTGACTTTTAGATTCAGAATCATATTCAGATAATCCCTCCCCAGCCAGATACTGACCACCTCTACCGGGTCTTGCTTTATACCGTCTTTATACACCGGATCATCTTCCGGCTTAGGCACCGGCACAATGAGCGATTGCAAAGAATATATAGTAGCCGCACTTCCATCCGGAAGCACTTCATAGTTACTCATTACACGTCTGGAGGTATTTGCGGCAATAGTAGAACCCGTACGGTCTTCCGCCACAGGCAAAGCCTCTCCCTTATCAGGAATAAGCGTTTGTATACGACCGTCTTCCCCGGCCTCTACAGTCACAAATTCCAGTTTCACCGAAGGATAATAATAATCATCATCTCCACAGGCAGTCATCAGGAAAAGCAATCCCCACAACCAAATAACATGTAATTTTCTTCTTTTCATCGGCAAGCTGCTAAATAATTAACTAACGGATTGGAATACATTAATAACAACTTCTCACGCAAAAAGTCCTCATCCTTATTCGGAATCTTGATCTTTGCCAATTGTTGTTCAATATAGTTCATAAACTGTTGTTTCTCTTCTTCCGTGTAATTGGACACGAATTCCGTCGTGCCATTCAGCCAATCGTACGCCACATAATTTCCCGGATATATCTGGTAGTTACGATGAATGCGGCGGTCAATACAGGCAGAGATACGGGCAAACAAATCCGGTTTCGGCAACGAACGGTCCAACTCTTTCAGATCATCATTCAGACAAGGGGCAACCTGAAAATGTACCCTGCCTTTATATCCGAAAAGACCGGTTTGCATATTAATCAAATCGTCCTGCGTCGTCTTCTTATACCCTTCGATGTCTCTCTTCAACTGAAACTCCTGCGCTTTCAGAAAATCACACGGGTCATATTCGTATGAAATAGCAAGCGGAGCAATATTCATTTCCATCAAACGGTCTATCAAATCACCTTCACCACCCATTGCCAGCATTTTCAACACACTGTCTTGTGTACGGTCATTCGAATCTTTTGCACGTCCTTCACGCTGCGCAATCCAAATAGACTGTTTGTTCTCCGAAATGGTGTAATGCATATAACGGGACATACGTGCTGAAGATTCCAACATCTGCCGCATTGTCAATGCCCGCTGCACAATGAATGATTTATTGACACGTACCAGTTTCTTAATCCAGGGATAAATCAGCAAATTATCTCCAATCGCTATTTCTACCGTATCCATTCCCTGGTCAATCAACAAAATAGAGAGAAAGCCCGAATCGAGAATAATGTCTCTATGATTCGATATATACGTATAAGCTTTACTTTTATCCGGTATGGCGGTATGATCCAGTGTCAGCCCGGCGGTATGATCTGCCGCTATCTTCCACAAAATGCCATAGCAAAATGCCTCCTGAAAATCAAGTTTAGTCTTACAGGCACGCATTTTCTGCGCCAGAAGTTCAAATGGAACGTTCGGTATAGCCCCGGTAGCAGCTTTCTGAAAAGCCGGATCGGCAATCAGTTCCTCAAAGATTTGAGGAAGTTCCTCATCATTGTAAGGACGAATTTCATTAAACTCTGTCAGATCCATCACGTGATTAAAATTTGTTTTCAATAATATCGGTCATCACATCCTTTATATCCAGTCCGGCTGCACGCACCTGCTGGGGAATAAAGCTGGTAGTAGTCATTCCCGGAGTAGTGTTTACTTCGAGAAGATTCAGTTTTTCACCGGCAGTCACAATATAATCTACACGGATAATGCCGGAGCAACCTAATATATCATAGATAGCCGAAGTCAACATCTGCACACGCTTGGTCAGTTCGTCCGAGATACGCGCAGGAGTGATTTCATCTACCTGTCCATTATATTTAGCATCATAATCAAAGAACTCATTGTGCGTCACCACTTCCGTAGGCGGGAAGATGACTGTCTTCTCTTTGGTCTTATAGCAGCCGCAAGTCAGTTCCGTTCCATCCATAAACGCTTCTACAAGCACTTCTTGCGCCTCTCCGAAAGCTTTAACAATAGCCGGCTGTATTTGTTCTTTTGTCTTTACTTTCGTAACTCCGAAGCTCGAACCTCCCAGACTAGGCTTGATAAAACAAGGCAGACCGATCTTTTCCACTACTTCCTCGTCAGAAATCGATTGTCCCTGGCGCAGCAACAATGATTCGGCAATGCGCACTCCAAAAGCTTTCAGATATTGATTGCAGGTAAACTTGTCGTATGTAATGGCAGCTGCCAATACTCCACAACAGGAATACGGTATACGCATCATATCAAAATAGCCTTGCAGGCGACCATCCTCACCGGGCGTACCATGGATGGTAATATAAGCAAAGTCGAACACAACCTTTTCCGTTCCGTTCGTAAAACTAAAGTCATTTCTATCTACCGGCACTTTATTTCCGTCCGGCAATTGTACTTCCCAGCGACGGCCTTCCATCTCCACGATATACAAATTATACTTTTCCTTATCAATAAAGGAATAAATACCCTGTGCACTACGCAGGGAAACTACGATTTCAGAGGTATCCCCTCCTGCTACGATAGCGATGTTGCGTTTCATTCTAATTCTCTATTACTTATATAGCCTCTCCACTTCTCGATAAGCCGGGTCATGTCATCCGGAAGTTCGGAAGTAAAGTACATCTCCTCACCTGTGACGGGATGCACAAACCCCAACGTCATAGCATGCAAAGCCTGTCGGGGACAAGTGTCAAAGCAATTATTTACAAACTGTTTGTATTTACTAAAATGAGTTCCTTTCAGTATCTCATGCCCGCCATAGCGTTCGTCATTGAACAATACATGGCCGATATGCTTCATGTGGACACGAATCTGATGGGTACGTCCTGTTTCAAGTATACATTCCACAAGGGTTACGTAGCCCAGTCTTTCCAATACACGGTAGTGCGTAACGGCATGCTTGCCCACCGTCGGGTCGGACATCACCGCCATCTGCATCCGGTCTTTCGGATTGCGGGCGATATTACCGACAATCGTTCCTTCATCCTGTTCCACAACGCCCCACACCAGAGCACGATATCTGCGTTTGGTAGTCTTATTAAAAAATTGGAGTCCCAGATTTGTTTTGGCATCCGGTGTCTTGGCAATCACCAGCAAGCCCGAAGTATCTTTATCGATGCGATGAACAAGTCCCACGTGCGGGTCATTGGCATCGTAATCCGGTATATCCTTCATGTGCCAGGCGAGCGCATTGACCAGCGTACCGTGATAGTTTCCGTGTCCCGGATGCACTACCAACCCTGCCGGTTTATTCACCACCATTACGTATGGATCTTCATAAACAATAGTAAGGGGAATATCTTCAGGAATAATTTCGTTTTCATAACGGGGGCGATCCATCATCACCGTTATGACATCCAGCGGTTTCACTTTGTAGCTACTCTTCACCGGCTTGCCATTGGCCATAACGAACCCGCCTTCAGCAGCCTTCTGAATACGGTTGCGCGAAGCATTGACAATACGTTCGAACAGATATTTGTCGACTCTGACCATCGCCTGTCCCTTATCTACAACCACGCGGAAGTGTTCGTAAAGCTGGGATTCGTCACCGACAGGTTCTATATCGTCCAAATCATTCTCCAGTTCATCCGGAAGTTCTTCCTCTATCATGCGAGTCCGTTTCTGTTATTTATCTATTAAAACCAACTATCATCTTGAGTAGATGACGATTCTGACGTAACCGGCTGGTCCGTATCTACGGAAACATCGGCTGAATCTTCTTCCGACGTATCACCGGAGCCGTTTCCGACCATCAATGTTAACGAAGATCCCACAGGAATTTTCTCACCCGCAGCCAACTGACGTCCCTGGTACTTCACGCCGTATACCCAGTCTTTCTCACCATTTACCAATTGAACCTGATTCAGTTTGAAACCGGCATTCAGCAATTTAGCCTGCGCCTGGCGGAGCGAACTGTTGTCCGCCACATCGGGAATAGCACGCAAAGGGACATCCAACGTATTGACAGTCAGATATACCGTACGTCCTTCTTTCACTTTCTCGCCGGCTCCCGGCTTCAGTTCGAGAATGATACCTGCTGCTTTATCCTTTACATATTTGGTATCAGAAATCACATATACCAAACCGTGATTCCGGAACATTTTCGCTGCTTCGTCCACCGTCATCCCTTTCACATCGGGAACGGCAACAGTTTCACCATGATGAGTATGTATATCAAGCCATTTCAATACACCGAATATCATCACTACCACCACAACAATCATGGCGATCATGTTCACCCAGAAGAATTTATTTGTTTTAAAAGAAAAGAATTCTTTAATAGTCATACGCATTGCTGTTAATATGCGCCAAAGATACGACAAAATAGTTGAACTTTTAAAAAGTAGGCGATGAAAAATGTCCTCATCTATTATGCAAGAACGCTTATCATCGCCAGAATTGCTGCAACTATAATCCCCACTCCTATAGATTTCAACAACATTATTATATTTATGCGGGGTTTCAAATCCCCCGAATCTGCTCTTCTATTACGTATGTTTGTTTATGAGTCTTGTTCTATTCCACAAAGAAAAGCAAAAAGTCATAAACAAGAGCAAACAATAGCGCTTTTTAACATACTATTCTCCTGAAAATCAGGAAACAAAAAAGGCGAAGATTAAATTCCCCGCCTTTTTTGTTTCCTGATGACAAGTGATTATCACTTTTGTCCGTTGTACTCATCAGAAACAGTCAGTTTCTTTCTGCCTTTCGCACGACGAGCAGCTAATACTCTACGACCATTAGCCGATGCCATTCTCTCACGGAAACCGTGTTTGTTCTTTCTCTTTCTGTTAGAGGGTTGAAATGTTCTTTTCATTACTGTATCTTGTTTTTATGTTATTATTCTACGTAATCGGGCTGCAAAAATAGGCACTTTTTTTAAATTAACCAAGAGATAACTCATTTTTGCTCAAAAGTTTTTGTGTTTTTTACCGATTTAGATTACTTTTGCAGTCGAATTCCTGCGAAAACAATTAAATAACAATAATATATTAAGAAAAATAGCAGTATGATTAATGCTCAAGACATCAAAAACGGAACTTGTATCCGTATGGACGGAAAGCTCTATTTCTGTATCGAATTCCTGCATGTAAAACCAGGTAAAGGTAATACTTTCATGCGTACTAAACTGAAAGATGTAGTCAGCGGTTACGTTCTTGAACGCCGTTTCAACATCGGTGAAAAGTTGGAAGATGTACGCGTAGAACGTCGTCCGTACCAATTTTTGTATAAAGAAGGAGAAGATTATATCTTCATGAACCAGGAAACATTCGACCAACACCCTATCGCTCACGATTTGATTAACGGTGTTGACTTCCTGCTCGAAGGTGCAGTATTGGAAGTTGTTTCTGACGCTTCTACTGAAACTGTTCTTTATGCAGATATGCCGATCAAGGTTCAGATGAAGGTGACTTATACAGAACCGGGCGTGAAAGGTGATACAGCTACCAACACACTGAAACCTGCCACTGTAGAATCAGGAGCAACCGTACGTGTTCCGTTGTTCATCAACGAAGGTGAAACAATTGAAATCGACACTCGCGATGGTTCTTATGTAGGACGTGTAAAAGCATAATTGACAAGAACATATATAAAAAAACCGGAAGTTTTTGGACTCCCGGTTTTTTTATGTCTTTACCGATATTTATTTGTATCCGGCTGCTTTCGCAATTCTTTTAGGAATCTCCGTGTTATCAATCTTTTCTCCAAACAGTTGAGAACCTGCGCCGATAGCAAATACAGGTACATAACCGGCAGAGTGACCGCCACTTACCCAACCTACCATAGCAATCTCATCCATCACTTCCTTAGCACGTGCAGCCATCGGTTCACTCTTAGAGTACATACTTTCAGCAAATACGACTTTATTCTTCACGAATGATTTTTCAAACTCATCACGTAATTTCTTTTCCTGTTCCCAAGAAATAGGGAATTGTTTCCAGAAACCCATTTCTTCGCCCAAGAATGTTTTCATATCTTCCCAAGTCACTTTATTGCCTTTTGATTTTCTCAATTCGCTGATACGTTGTGAAAGTCCGTCAGCAGAATGTTTCTGATGCTGCAATGCTTTCAGGTTCAATTCATATTTTCCTGTACCCAGCACGATACCACCTGTTTCATGGTCGGCAGTAACGACAATAAGGGTTTCTTTCGGATGCTTTTTATAAAACTCATAAGCTACCTTGATAGCATTATCCATATCCTTTACTTCGTTGAACACTGTAGCAGCATCATTCGCATGACACGCCCAGTCTATTTTGCCACCTTCTACCATCAAGAAAAACCCTTTCTTATTATCTTTAGTAAGAAAATCAATGGCACTTTCTGTAATCTGCGCTAAAGTCAAATCACCTTCTTTACGATCGATAGCATAAGGTAAACAAGATGGATTAGCACCTTCTTCCTGAATCAGGATCATCTTTTCTGCTTTTGCAGCTTTTGCCTTATAGTCATTGTAGCCACGTGCTACTGTATATCCGGCTTCTTCAAAAATAGGGAAAATACTTGGAGCTTCTTTCTTGTCAAAAGATGTAGTCGGTTTAAGAAAACCACCACCTGCATAAAAATCAAAATTTGCTTTTGGCAAATCCAAAGCTATTTCATAATATCTATTACGATCGGGTTGATGTGCATAGAATGCGGCAGGAGTAGCATGATCTACACTAACAGAAGTAGTTACACCAACTTTCTTACCAGCTTTCTTTGCCTTTTCAGCTACAGTCTGAATAGCATTCTTGTCCTCTCCCACAGAAATTGCATGATTATAAGTCTTCTTGCCTGTTGCTAATGCAGTACCTGCAGCAGCAGAGTCGGTTACTGAATTTTTAGCTGAGAAAGTAGTTGCCATAGTAGCAACCGGGAATTGAGTAAATAACAAAGGTTCAACACCAATACGGCCATTTTGAATTTCCGCCTGATACATCTCCGTACCATTTACTTGGTTCACTCCCATCCCATCCCCGATGAAATAGAATACGTACTTTGCCTGACCGTTTGCAACAACGGAGATAAGAACAAAGAACAGTGTGTAGATTAACTTTTTCATTTTTTAGTAAGTTTATTATTAGATTAGTCGTCTACAAAGGTAGGAAAAAAAAGAAGAAATTATCCGGATGCCATATTACAAATTCATCACATCTTGCTCAAACCTGTCCTTATCACCGGCAGCCTTGTTACGCATCCGGCTACGATAATTATAGATAGTCGCCAAAGAGTAGCCCAGAAAATGGGCTATCTTGTTACTATCTATCACTCCCAGGCGAATAAGGGCAAAAATGCGGAGTTCCGTTGTCAGCAGTTCATCGGATTTCGGGTATATGCGCCCTTCTTCTACCAGCAGTTCATTAAAGGCGGTAATAAAGTTCGGGAACAGTTTCAGGAAAGACTTATCAAACTCATTATAGAATTCATTCCGCTCGTCACGGATAAACTGCTCGGACTTGATGGCTTTGAACAAGTCTTCAATACGTGACGCCATAGCCAGCTTCGCCAGTGAACGACGGTAAGTTTCCAGCTTATCCAGATAGTTGACGCATCTGTCCAGATAGCGGGCGATATACACCTCTTTAATTTTCCCCGTCTGTTCCAGTTCTTTGTTTACTGCCTGCATTTGTTTGTTCGCCAAGCTTAAGTCACGCCGCATGGCAGACAGTTTCTTCATCCAACGATACAAATAGAAAACAGCAATAAGGAGAAAGAAAGACAACAGACTGACGCTGACAAGCATTGCCTGTGAAACCACACGTTCTTTTTCTTCCTTCAGTTTATAAGCCTTGTCGATAATAGGAAAGAACTCCGTCACCTCAATAAAACGCAGGCGGGCATTGCAAGCTACGGCGTCTTCCATCGAACAGCTCAGATATTTGTAAGCGCGGTCTACATCGCCCAGTTCATACATCAAGTGTGCCAGTTTCTGCAATGAAGCATATTCCCTGACCGAAGATTCCAAATCGGCAATAGCTGTCAATATCAGATAATATACTTCTTTTTCCATATCGCCTTTCATGCCATATGCTTCGGACAGCGTATAGTAGATATAGACTTTCTGACGTTCGTCAACCGCATCCTTCAACACGTCGCTGAGCATCACCAAAGCTGTATCAGCCTTACCTGTAACGATACATTTCTCAGCCAGTACAATCGTACGGTTTATTTCGGGCGGCATTATACCAATGATAGAGTCCCTGTATAAATCTGTCTTTGTCAGGTATTTCTTCTTTTCCTCTTTATTAGTGGTATAGTCTGCAAGCCAACCATAACAGGTACGATAAGTCTGATAATAGGATAGTAATGTTTGTTTGTCCAGCTTCTCCGAATTTATGCTCTCCAGTTCTTTCATGGCTTCAATATACATTCCCATCACTCCCAATACTGTTGCACGGTCAATTATTATCTCATCTGCCAATTCCGGACGGGTCAGTTGGGGGAGAAGCTGTTGTCTCCTGTTTATATAATAAAGTGCAGAATCTGCCTGATAATGAAGATAAGCATCGAACAAAGAACCATACAAGCGATATTTATCAGCAGGAGCAACCGAATGAGCGAGCTGCATTTTCAGCGCATCAATAGCTTTCTCTTTCTGAACCTGAAAAGTCTCTTTCTTATTTATAATATCATCCAGTCTTTTAAGGACTGCCGCATTATCATCCGTCTGTGTCGCAAACAGTAAAGTCGGACAAACTAAAAGAAAAGCTAAGATATAGGCTATATTTCTCATAGGTTACTTTTTAAAGATGTCACAAATATAATGAATATAGTAATGATTATGAAACAGACGGTCAAAATAATTTTAATTTCTACTTGTATTTTCTCATAGTCTTTTCACAAGCAATGCATTCATTTTCAACAAAATGAGCATCACAAGTATTTATATTTATATTCTAGTCCCCAAATGCTTTCCCCTATCCCCCTACATTTGCAACATCGGTTCGCCGAGCAAACATTTAAAATCTATGTTACCATGAAAAAGAATTTTCTATTTGTAATCTTACTTGTACTACTATTTGGTTGCAGCCCGGTATATGCCGCAACTGTCATAAAAAAAGTAGTCCCTGCTTTTTGGTGGGCAGGTATGAAAAATCCGGAGTTGCAGGTTTTGCTATATGGAGAACATATAGCATTTGCAGAAGTCAGTATCTCTTCCGAAGACATCACCTTGCAAGAGGTTGTCAAGCTAGAAAATCCAAATTATCTGATTGTCTATCTGAATATCTCGGAAGCAGCCCCGCAGACATTCAACATGATTCTGAAACAAGGTAAAAAACAGACTGTAATTCCTTATGAACTCAAAGAAAGAAAGCCGGGTTCTTCTCAGATAGAAGGTTTCAACTCTAGCGATGTGCTTTATCTCATTATGCCGGATCGTTTTGCTAACGGTGATTCTTCTAATGATATAATTTCCGGAATGTTGGAAGCCAGAGTAGACCGCAACGACTCCTTCGCCCGCCATGGAGGTGATTTCAAAGGGATAGAAAAGCATCTGGATTATATCGCAGACTTAGGTGTGACGAGCATATGGCTGAATCCGATTCAGGAGAATGACATGAAGGAAGGCTCTTACCACGGTTATGCCATCACTGATTATTATCAGGCAGACCGCCGCTTTGGGAATAATGAAGAATTCCGGAACCTTGTAGACCAGGCACATGCCAAAGGGATGAAGGTAGTCATGGATATGATTTTCAACCACTGCGGTAGTGAAAACTATCTATATAAGGATATGCCATCCAAAGACTGGTTCAACTTCAAAGGCAACTATGTGCAGACAAGTTTTAAGACTGCCACCCAACTAGACCCGTATGCTTCTGATTACGAAAAGAAAATAGCAGTTGACGGTTGGTTCAGCCAGGTTATGCCGGATTTCAACCAACGGAACCGCCATGTAGCTACTTATCTGATTCAGAGCAGTATCTGGTGGATAGAGTATGCCGGTATTAACGGAATCCGCCAAGATACGCACCCTTATGCGGACTTTGACATGATGGCTCATTGGTGCAAGGCAGTGAACGAAGAATATCCCAAATTCAATATTGTAGGCGAAACCTGGTTAGGCAGCAATGTACTTATCTCTTATTGGCAAAAAGACAGCAAACTGACCTATCCTAAAAACACCTACCTGCCCACTGTCATGGACTTCCCATTGATGGAACATATGAACAGGGCTTTTGATGAAGAAACAACCGACTGGAACGGCGGACTGTGCCGGCTTTACGAATACCTGTCGCAAGATATCGTCTTTGCTGACCCGATGAATCTATTGACTTTCCTGGATAATCACGACACTTCCCGTTTTTATCGTTCGGAAGCGGATACTAAAAACCTAAACCGATACAAACAAGCATTAGTGTTCCTTCTGACAACACGCGGAATTCCACAAATATATTACGGAACAGAAATCCTGATGGCTGCCGATAAAGCCAACGGTGACGGATTACTTCGCTGTGACTTTCCGGGCGGCTGGCAAAATGATACTCATAATTACTTCGATGCGGCAAACCGCACTCCGCTACAAAATGAAGCTTTCTCTTATCTGAAGAAACTGCTCCAATGGAGAAAAGGAAACGAAGTTATAGCCAAAGGAAAACTGAAACACTTCGCACCGAGTAAAGGTATCTATGCGTACGAAAGGAAACAGGGTGATAAATCAGTCGTTGTTCTCCTGAATGGAACAGACCGGGAACAGACTATCAGTTTGGATACTTACCGGGAAATACTGCCTGATACTTCTGCATACAATGTATTGGAAGATAAAAAAGTAGAATTAGGAAAGGATTTAACACTTCCGAGCCGTGGGATATACCTTTTATCCTTTTAAAGAAGTTCACTACGACTTATATTTATCCGAAGTACCCAAGCAGTTATTTAGCTATAAATCAAAATAATAAAGTTTATACTAACTTGTATTTTTATTCTAATTGGAAAACTCAGTTCAGACGGTCGCTACATTTGCAATATCCGAAACAAAAGGAATAAAAACATAGGTTAGCTCACAATTTAATACCATAAAAATAAAATGAAAAAGAATCTTTTGCTTATCGCATTTTTCTGTATCTCGTTTATAGCGAATGCACAACAGAAACTCACTTCGCCGGATGGAAATCTAGTAATGACCTTCCAGGTTAACAAAGAAGGTGCTCCAACGTACGACTTGATTTATAAAGGCAAAACGGTTATCAAACCAAGTACCCTGGGACTGGAATTAAAGAAAGAAGATAATACCCGCACAGATTTCGACTGGGTAGACCGCTGGGATCTGACAAAACTTGATTCAAAGACTAATCTTTATAACGGATTCGAAGTGAAAGACGTCAAGACTTCCACATTCAACGAAACTTGGCAACCGGTATGGGGAGAAGAAAAAGAAATCCACAATCATTATAACGAACTGGCAGCCACGCTGTATCAGCCCATGAACGACCGTTCTATCCTTATCCGTTTCCGGTTGTTCAACGATGGTTTAGGATTCCGCTACGAATTCCCGCAGCAGAAATCTCTGAACTACTTCATCATCAAAGAAGAACATTCCCAGTTTGCAATGGCAGGCGACCACATCGCTTACTGGATACCGGGCGACTATGACACTCAGGAATATGATTACACTATCTCCCGCCTGTCAGAAATCAGAGGTTTGATGAAAGAAGCCATTACTCCGAACTCTTCTCAGACTCCTTTCTCACAGACAGGCGTACAGACTGCACTGATGATGAAAACGGATGACGGTTTATATATCAATCTTCACGAAGCTGCTCTCATCGATTACTCATGTATGCACCTGAATCTGGACGACAAAAATATGGTATTCGAATCCTGGCTGACTCCGGATGCTAAAGGAGACAAAGGTTATCTGCAAACTCCCTGTAATACTCCGTGGCGTACCGTTATCGTCAGCGATGATGCCCGCAATATTCTTGCATCCCGCATCACTCTGAACCTGAATGAGCCATGCAAAATCACAGATGCCGCTTCATGGGTGAAGCCTGTGAAATATATCGGCGTATGGTGGGATATGATTACCGGAAAAGGTTCATGGGCTTATACCGACGAACTGACTAGCGTAAAACTGGGAGAAACGGATTACTCTAAAACCAAACCGAACGGCAAACATTCTGCCAACACTGCCAACGTGAAACGCTATATTGACTTCGCCGCAGCAAACGGGTTCGACGCTGTATTGGTAGAAGGCTGGAATGAAGGTTGGGAAGACTGGTTCGGCAATAGCAAGGACTATGTATTCGACTTCGTCACTCCGTATCCGGATTTCGATGTAAAAGAAGTACATCGTTACGCAGCGAGCAAAGGTATCAAGATGATGATGCACCACGAAACTTCCGCATCTGTCCGCAACTACGAACGCCATATGGACAAGGCTTACCAGTTTATGGTAGACAACGGTTACAATTCTGTAAAGAGCGGTTATGTAGGCAATATCATTCCGCGCGGCGAACACCACTACGGACAATGGATGAACAACCACTACCTGTATGCAGTGACGAAAGCAGCCGACTACAAAATCATGGTAAATGCTCACGAAGCAACCCGCCCGACAGGTATCTGCCGCACGTATCCTAACTTAATCGGCAACGAATCCGCACGCGGAACCGAATACGAATCATTCGGCGGAAACAAAGTATATCACACAACTATACTTCCTTTCACCCGTTTGGTCGGCGGCCCGATGGATTACACTCCGGGTATCTTCGAAACTCATTGTAACAAGATGAATCCTGCAAACAATTCACAGGTACGTTCTACCATCGCCCGCCAGTTAGCCTTGTACGTGACCATGTACAGCCCGCTGCAAATGGCTGCCGATATTCCTGAAAACTACGAACGTTTCATGGATGCTTTCCAATTCATCAAAGACGTGGCAATCGACTGGGACGAAACAAACTATCTGGAAGCAGAACCGGGAGAATATATCACTATCGCCCGTAAGGCAAAAGGTACAGGCGACTGGTATGTAGGTTGTACAGCCGGTGAGAACGGTCATACTTCCAAACTGGTATTCGACTTCCTCACACCGGGAAAACAATACATTGCCACTGTTTATGCGGATGCTAAAGATGCCGACTGGAAAGAAAATCCGCAAGCTTATACCATCAAAAAAGGTATCCTGACAAACAAAAGCAAACTGAACTTGCGCGCTGCCAACGGTGGCGGTTATGCCATCAGTATCAAGGAAGTAAAGGATAAAGCGGAAGTAAAAGGACTAAAGAAATTTTAGGGAATAAGATTGAAGAGAATATAGTTTTCAGTAGGTATTTTTTAGAGAGATATATTTGATTTTGATAAAATAACTTTAAATTAGAGACATGAAAAAGAGCTTAAGACTAAAAGCCCTGCTCACATTATTGGTGGGACTCTTCCTTTCCATTGGAGCATTTGCTCAGCAAATAGCTGTCAAGGGGCATGTGAAAGACACAACGGGTGAGCCTGTCATCGGTGCTAACGTACTGGTGAAAGGTACAACCAATGGAACAATAACTGATTTCGATGGTAACTTTATGTTGAATGTACCGAAAGATGCTATTCTTTCCGTTTCATTCGTCGGCTATAAATCAGCAGAAGTGAAAGCAGCTTCTACTGTAATGGTTACATTGGAAGATGATTCTCAAGTACTGGACGCAGTAGTCGTTATCGGCTACGGCTCGGTAAAAAAGAACGATATGACCGGTTCGGTTACGGCCATCAAACCGGACAAACTAAATAAAGGTTTGATTACCAACGCACAGGACATGATGACTGGTAAGATTGCCGGTGTAAGCGTTATCAGCAAAGGCGGAGCTCCGGGCGAGGGAGCAACGATTCGTATTCGTGGCGGTTCTTCACTGACTGCGGAAAACGACCCGCTGATTGTAATCGACGGTCTGGCAATGGATAATAAGGGGGTGAAAGGTTTGGCTAATCCTCTGTCTATGGTCAATCCGAATGATATTGAAAGCTTTACCGTATTGAAAGATGCTTCGGCTACCGCCATCTACGGTTCGCGTGCTTCCAATGGCGTTATCATCATCACAACGAAGAAAGGTCAGGCAGGCGCACGTCCTACCATTTCTTATGACGGCAATGTATCTGTCAGCACTGTGAAATCTACCGTCGACGTAATGGACGGAGACCAGTTCCGTTCTTTCATCAAAGACATCTGGGGAGAAGACAGCGAAGCTTATAGCAAATTAGGAAATGCCAACACCGACTGGCAAAAAGAAATATTCCGCCCAGCCGTAAGTACAGACCATAACCTCACCATTTCCGGTGGATTGAAGAATATGCCTTACCGTGTATCGTTCGGTTATACCAACCAGAACGGTATTGTGAAAACATCCAAGTTCGAACGTTATACGGCTTCTGTCAGCTTGGCTCCTTCTTTCTTTGAAGACCATCTGAAAATAAACGCCAACCTGAAAGGTATGATTGCCAAGAACCGCTACGCTGACGGTGGTGCGGTAGGTTCTGCGGTCAGCTTTGACCCCACACAGTCCGTCCGCTCCGACGATCCTTACCATCAATATTATTTCGACGGATATTTCCAATGGAATACGGACGCTTCTTCTTTGAATGACGACACATGGAAACGTACTTTCAACGGCAATGCTCCGGGTAATCCGGTTGCCTTGTTGGAAGAAAAGGACGACCGTGCCATCTCCAAATCTTTAATCGGTAATCTGGAACTGGATTATAAGTTTCATTTCTTGCCGGACTTGCACGCACACGTGAACGGTGGCATGGACCTCTCTACGGGTAAGCAATATACGGATGTCTCTCCCTATTCTTCGACCAACAACTATTATGGCAGCTATGGCTGGGAACAGAAAGACAAGTACAACCTCTCTTTGAATGCTTACCTGCAATACAGCAAAGATTTTACTGACAAACATCGTTTCGATGTAATGGCAGGCTATGAATGGCAGCACTTCCATGATACGTCCGACCAGGAATATTGGGGACTCTATCCGCTGTCGAACAACGTGGTAGAGAACAGAGGTCAGCGTTACAACAATACCTCAAGTGGTTCGGCTACGGAAAGTTATCTGGTATCTTTCTTCGGTCGTGTCAATTACACACTGTTGGACCGTTACCTGTTTACGGCAACCGTACGCCAGGATGGTTCTTCCCGTTTCCACAAAAACAACCGTTGGGGATTGTTCCCGTCTTTTGCCTTGGGATGGAAGTTGAAAGAAGAAGCTTTCCTGAAAGACGTTGATGTACTTTCTGATTTAAAACTTCGTCTTGGCTATGGTATTACCGGTCAGCAGAATATCAATTCGGGCGACTATCCGTATCTGGCTGTTTATGAGACAAACAAAGACGGGGCTTACTATCCTATCCTGGGAGAAGGAACCACTTACCGCCCGAATGCATACAACCCGGACTTGAAATGGGAAAAGACGACCACTTATAATGTAGGTTTGGACTTCGGATTCCTGAACAACCGCATCAACGGTGCTGTGGATTATTACTATCGCAAGACCACCGATTTGCTGAACAGCGTATTCGTTTCTGCCGGAACGAACTTCAAAAACAAGGTATTGTCCAACGTCGGTTCATTAGAAAATTCAGGTATCGAATTCTCTATTAATTCAAAACCGGTTGTAACTACCGACTGGACATGGGACCTTGGCTTCAATATCACTTACAACAAAAACGAAATCACCAAATTAACTACCGGAGATAGCGAAAATTATTATGTTGCTGCCGGAGACAATATCGGTGGCGGACGTGATATGAAAGCAATGGCGCATGCCGTAGGGCATCCGGCTTCTTCCTTCTATGTTTACCAGCAAGTGTATGACGAGAATGGAAAGCCTATCGAGAACGAATTTGTAGACCGCAACGGAGACGGAACGATTAACGGCGACGACCGCTACTTCTACAAAAAGCCGACAGCCGACGTACTTATGGGACTTACTTCCCGTCTTTCATACAAGTCATGGGATTTCAGTTTCTCACTGCGCGCCAGCCTGAACAACTATGTGTACAACTCTGTCGAAGCAGGTGGTTCCGACTGCAACCCAACCTCTGTCTATTCATTCGGCGCACTCAACAACCGTCCGTTGATGGGAGTGGCAAATAATATCCAGAACCTGAAAGACAACACCTTATTATCCGATTACTTCGTACAGAATGCTTCCTTCATGAAATGTGACAACATCACTTTGGGATACTCGTTCAAAAAGCTGTTCGGCGCTCCGATTGGCGGACGCGTATATGCAGCCGTACAGAACGTATTCACTATCACCAAATACAAAGGACTTGACCCTGAAGTAGAAAAGGGATTGGATAACAATATTTATCCGCGTCCTCTGACTACATTAATCGGTTTAAGCCTTAATTTCTAAACCTACTAAAAATACCAATTATGAAATTCAGATATATAAAATCAATCCTATCGGCTGCCTCACTATTACTGGCAGTCAGCGTGACTTCATGTATCGGTGACCTGGATGCGACTCCTATCGACCCGAATATAGTGATGACATTCGACCAGGCAAGCGTTTTTAACAAGATATATGGAACCCTCGGACTGACAGGTCAGAAAGGCCCCGACGGAAGCGGTGACTTGGACGACATCGACGAAGGTACTTCCTCTTTCTACCGTATGACTTGGTGTGCCAACCAATTGATGACAGATGAAGCGATTGTCAATTCATGGAACGATGCCGGTGTCGCTACTATTGCCGATTGCAGTTGGAGTTCTTCCAATGAAATCGTGACAGGACTCTATTACCGTCTGACATTTGACATCACATTGTGCAACTACTTCCTGGAACAAACGGAAGGACTGACAGATGATGAAACGACACGCCAACGTGCAGAAGTACGTTTTATCCGTGCTTTGAATAACTATTACCTGATGGATATGTTCGGCAATCCGCCTTATTGCGATAAAGTATCGACAGAGAAGCCTCAGCAAATACAACGTGCGGATCTTTTCGCGAAGATTGAAGAAGAGTTGAAAGAAATCGGTGACGACGCTACCGCCACACTGGCACAGCCGCTTCAAACGACTTACGGCCGTGTAGACCGTGTTGCCGCCTGGTTATTGCTGGCACGTATGTATCTCAACGCAGAAGTCTATACCGGCACGCCTCAATGGGGAAAAGCCAAGGAATATGCCCAAAAAGTGATTGGTTCCGGCTATAAACTGGCTCCCGTCTACAAACACCTGTTCATGGCAGATAATGATGGCAGCAATGTCAACAAGGCAAGACAGGAAGTGATACTTCCCATTTTGCAGGATGGTGTGAGAACCAAGAGTTGGGGTGGTTCGCTGTTCTTGATTGCAGGTACGCACAAAAGTGACACAGGCATGAATCCCTGGGGAAGTAAGCAAGGATGGGGCGGCCCGCATTGTCGTCAGGCAATGGTAGCCAAATTCTTCCCAAACGTAAATGATGCTCCTTCCGTATTGGAAGACCAGATGGTAGTGGCAGCAAAAGATGACCGTGCCTTGATGTGCGGAGTGCAGAGAAGTACGTCGACAGGAGACAATATGAGCTTTACGGACGGATTCGCATGTGCCAAATTCTCGAACATCCGTGCAGACAACGGACTGACAAGCGATACGGATAATCCTGATATGGATATACCTCTTCTTCGTATGGCAGAAGCTTATCTGATTGTAGCAGAAGCCAGTATCCGTGCCAACAATGGTGTTTCTACTCAGGAGACCATAGACGCTATGCATGAAATCCGTAAGCGTGCGAACGCCGCCGAATCTGCTTCATATACATTGACGGACATCCGTGACGAATGGGCGCGTGAGTTCTGGTTTGAAGGTCGCCGCCGCATTGACTTGATTCGTTTCGGCGATTTCGGCGGACACACCGACTATAACTGGGATTGGAAAGGTGGAGAAAAACAAGGTACTGAAATAAAAGAGTTCCGCAACATTTATCCTATTCCTGCCAATGATATCAATGCGAATACAAATCTGGATCAGAATCCCGAGTATTAAATCAGACCGAAGTTATACTTTTAAATAAACAGAGTAATATGAAAAAAATAAATATATTGACGTCCATACTAGTAGCGACAGCCCTGCTGACCGCCTGCGAGGATGACAGGGACTCAAATCCTACCATACAGGAACCTACTACTTTTGTATTGAACACCCCTGCCAATGCAACGTACAACGTCTATGACCTAAATCAATCCAAGAATATCGAGTTGACTTGTATGCAACCGGACTATGGCTACCCTGCCGTAGTGACTTACACCATGCAAGCGGATTTAACAGACAAATGGACTGATGAAACGGAAACGGCAGACGCCTCTTATCTGACACTACCTTCCATATCTACATCAGCCAAAGTGGATGCCAACACACAGGAATTGAATAAGGCAATCGTAAAACTTGCCGGCTGGACATCGGAGAATGATTATGACGGCGAACCGATGAGTGTATTTGTACGTTTGTACGCACATATCGGAGATAAAGGGTATCCTATACATTCCAATTCGATTGAATTGAAAGTTATACCTTATTATATGGATATATCTGATGCCGTTCCTGCCACTTATTATTTACTGGGCGATTTCATCGGTGAAGTTCCCTGGGGAAATCCGACAATGGCAGCAGGTACCGCTTATTTCCCGATGTCACTGGTAAAAGGATATGCGTATGATGCCAATACTGGTAAAGGAGAATTTACCTACACAGGATATATCCCAGCAGATAAAGGATTTAAGGTAGTGGCTACTCCCGGTGCATGGGACGACCAATGGGGAAATGCTGACAGCGAAGGATTCACCAATTTGGTAAATGACAAGAACTCTCAAAATATTAAAGTGAATGCGGCCGGCTGGTACACACTTCATCTCAATACGCTTGAAAATAAACTGACAATGAAAGCTACTACTTTTGAAACTCAACCGACAGAATATGATGCCGTCACATTGATTTATGGTTCGGAATCTGTAAACATGACCAAAGTTACCATGGAGCATTCACATGTATGGTATGCCGACATAACAATCGCGGCAAGCTGCAAAGCCAAATTTACTTCCGGCGACAAGACTTGGGGTGGAGAGGTATTCCCGTTTGGCTCATTTGTTGATGGAGCTACCATCAGTTGCAAACCGGGTGATTATACTGTACTGTTCAACGAACTGGACGAGTGCTATTACTTCAAAGCAAAATAGATTAATCTTAAATGCAGATAGATATGAAAAAATTATCAATATATATAACCGTGTTACTGGCTGCCGCACTAACAGCCTGCAACGAAGATTTTAATGAAGGGGTAGCTTCCCCACAGTCTTACGGACAGGAAGAAGCTGCCGGCAAAATAACTTTTACAGCTACAGGTGTAGCCCCGATTAATCTTGGAAATGTCGAGGAAGAATCCGTAGCAGTTGCCGTATTTACAGCTCCTGCCGTTGAAGAAGAAGCCACTTTATCCTATAAAATGAAGTTAGATAATAAAGTGACTTTAATTGTAGACGACAAAGGATACGTAGCAACGGAAGATTTGCAGAATGCAGTGGCGCAAATATATGGTATCCGTCCGGTAGAACGTACCATGAATGCAGTATTAACGTCATACGTGGCTGTCGGAAAGACAGTATATGCGGCACCGGCTGAAAGCTATGAGTTGAAAGTTACTCCGGAAGCACCGGTTATTGAAAGCGCTTATTATATTAATGGCTCTCTGACTTGGGAGCAGAATGTAGCATTGGTTAATACAAGTGGTGATCCTTATACCAATTCAGTCTTTACAACAACAGTTCCTGCTCTGGTTACAGATAACACCGGTGCAAAAGATGCCTATTTCCTGATTAAATCCAACTCAGGCAAATCACTTGGCGCGGTTGATGCAGACAACGATGCTCCAGAAGGCAATCTCATTTTATCAGAAACAGCAAATCCTATCAAAATATCCGGTGGCGATTATAAATCAGTTAGAATCTCCATCAACATGATGGAAGGCACTTACAAGATTGAGAAAACAATGGATGCACCTCATTTATGGATACCAGGAAATCATCAGGAATGGAAGCCTTCACAAGCACCGACTTTATATAAGCCAGAAGGAAACAATGCTTATTGGGGAATGTCGGAATTGAACGGTGGCTTTAAGTTTACCGCACAGCCCTATTGGCCGGATGGTTCGAATGGCGGACTTGATTATGGATATGACTATTTTACCTCGAAAGAAGGTATGACAAATGATGGTGGAAACTTATCTTTACCACAGGGTATTTATTACATTGTAGTCAATTTGGACGACAAGTATGTCTCTGCAACAGAAATAACATCTATGGATATTATAGGTACAGCCACAGGAGGATGGGAAAACGGCAAAGAATTAACTTATGATGCAACAGAAAAATGCTGGACTGCAAAGACTGAAATGACTGTGGGTGAATTTAAACTCCGCGTCAATTCCAGTTGGGACTCCGGTGTTAGTTTCGGGGGAACATTAGATACACCCAGTCCTTTTACTGGAGATAATATTTCAATGGACGCAACCGGTAACTATACCATCAAATTCTATCTGAACGGTAGACTAGTCCTCATTAAAGAATAATAAATGGAAAATACATTATGAAAAAAGATATAAAACATATATTCTGGATGCTGCTCTGTCTATTCACGATAGTAGCATGTTCCGACGAAAACCATGAGATGTTAATCACCGGTCCGGAAATCCCCGAACTGGATCACGAGCCGTCTATCGAAGAATTGGTAGAAGGAATCAATAATTACCCGACTAAATTCAAAGGCGACAAGCAAGGTAAAATCTGGTATAAAGCAGCAGCCGGTGACGACTTGTACGGCTATGAAGGTGATGTATATGTTCACATCGGTATCAATGACTGGATGTATGTTCCTACGGAATGGGGTGTAAATGAAGATAAATACAAGGCAGAGAAAGTGGCGGATAATATTTGGTGCTTTACACTTGCCCCGACAGTACGCGAATGGTTTGGCGCGGAAAATGCAGCAAACATTCAAAATGTCTGCATCCTCTTCCGCAATGATGAAGCGTTGACTGACGAAAAGAAAACCAGCGACTTTTTTATCACAGTAACAGGAGACAAGACTTTCACACCGGCTCCGGTAGAGATAGCTGCCTGCCCGGTAGAAGAAGCGGGTATCCATCCATCGGCTGACGGAACGTCTGTGACTTTCGCACTATACGATTTGGATACGGATAACAATTACAAGGATTATGCTTGTCTCATTGGCGACTTCAATGATTGGGAACTTAGTACTGAATATCAGATGAAGCGTGATAACGACAAACACTTCTGGTGGTACACCGTTACAGGCATCGACCCCGCCAAAGAGTATGGTTTCCAATATTACATGGGTAGTGAAAAAGACGGCAATGTTCGTATTGGCGACCCCTATTGTGAAAAAGTGCTGGATGGCTCGAACGATAAATATCTTGTAGAACAAGGAGTTTATCCGGCTAGTGCCATACAGTATCCGAATGGAAAGACAACAGGCATTGTCTCCGTATTCCAAACAAAACCGGCATCCTACAATTGGCAAGTATCCGACTTCAAGATTGATAATCCTGACAATATGGTAATCTATGAGTTACTATTCCGTGACTTCACACAAGTAGGTTCCGAACTTGCTACGGGTACAATCAAAGAGGCTACTAAACATTTGGACTACATCAAGAGTCTGGGAGTGAATGCGATTGAACTGATGCCTATACAAGAATTCGACGGGAATAATAGCTGGGGATACAATCCATGTTATTATTTTGCAATGGACAAAGCATATGGAACGAAAGAGGAATATAAGCAATTCATTGATGAATGTCATAAACAAGGCATTGCAGTATTACTGGATGTAGTCTACAACCATGCTACTGGCAGTCATCCATTTGCTAAACTTTATTGGAATTCGAAAGAAAGCAAGACAGCCAAGAATAATCCGTGGTTCAATGTCGATGCTCCGCATCCATTCAGCGTATTCCATGACTTCAATCACGAATCGCCGCTTGTACGTGAATTTGTAAAACGTAACTTGAAGTTCTTGTTGGAAGAGTATAAGTTTGACGGTTTCCGTTTTGACTTAACCAAAGGATTTACTCAAAACAAGAGCAATGAATCAACGGCAAGCAACAAAGATGACTCCCGTATTGTTATCTTGAAAGATTACTATAAAACAGTGAATACGACCAATCCTAATGCAGTGATGATTCTCGAACACTTCTGCAATTTGGATGAAGAGTCAGAATTGGCTAAAGCAGGGATGAAACTATGGCATAATATGAATGAAAGCTATTGCCAATCCGGAATGGGAGAATCAAGCAATTCTGATTTTTCATACATGCGAAATAGCGGAATGCCTGCCGAAGGATGGGTTAATTTCATGGAAAGCCATGATGAAGAAAGAGTTGCATACAAGCAAACTGCTTTTGGCAATCTTCAAAATGCAAGTCTTGATATCCGCATGAAACAACTGGGAACAAATGCAGCCTTCTTCCTGACCGTTCCAGGACCGAAAATGATTTGGCAGTTTGGCGAACTAGGATATGATTATTCCATAATGTATAAGTACGATGGAACAATGGGAACTGAAAAGAATACTGATGCCAAGCCTGTGAAATGGGATTATCTTACTGACCAATATCGGAAAGGATTATACGACACTTATAGCACTTTGCTGAAATTACGCAATGATAATCCGGACTTATTCAGCGACAACGCATTCAAAGACTGGAAAGTAAGTGTTTCCGATTGGGATAAAGGTCGTTATCTAAGATTGGAATCCACTACAAAGAAACTGGTTGTAGTAGGCAATTTCAAGAATGAACAGATTAATACAGGTGTGTACTTTGGTAACACGGGAGATTGGTATGAATTGAATGGTGAAACATTGAATGTGACTAACAGTTCTGAACAGCCTGTTGTTATACCTGCTAATAGCTTCAAGTTATACAGCAACTTTCCAGTAAACAATTGATTGAACGGTTGTAATCAGAGTTATCATAGAAAACAACTCATAATAATGTAATAAATCCCTGTTCCACAATGTTGGAGCAGGGATTTATTGCTTTAATTATTTCTTATCGGTAGAGATTTTTCTCTTCAAGCATGAGCTCTTTTTCAATCCTTTTAAGCGAGCTAGTTGTTTCATGCCTTGAAACTGTTTGTTTCTCACCGAGAAACGAAGTGTTTCACACCGAGAAACCATTCGTTTCACACCGGAAAACTTTTTGTTTCAAAACCGGGATGAAACTATCCGCCTCAAACCTGCGTCTCTCCTTCTATATATTCTTCAAGAAAAAGGTTCTCGCCGTCGAATACGGCATAAGAAAAGAAATTAATCCAGTCTCCAAGTATCAGCACACGTGAAGTGACACTTAGCATCAAATCAAGTTCAATGTGGCGATGTCCGTAAATAAAGAAGTTTATATTGGGATGACTTTTCAAATACTCTTTTGTATATAGTACCAGATGCTCCTGATTTTCCCCCATATAATCCGGTTCCTTTCCGTCAGTCCGTTTCTGCCTGCTGCGTTTCGCCCATGATAAACCAAGTTCCACGCTCCATCGGGGATGAATAGCGGAAAACAATGTTTGTAATGTTTTGCTGTGAAACATGGAACGAAGCAGTTTGAACTTCTTGTCCGGGTCGCCCAGTCCGTCACCATGAGCAAGATAGAACTCTTTTCCGTATATTTCGGTAGTCAGCGGTTCACGGTGCATAATGACACCACATTCTTTGGTGAGATAATCCCCACACCATATATCATGGTTGCCAATAAAGAAATGCACTTCCACTCCCATATCCGTCAGTTCGGAGATTTTTCCCAAGAAACGGGTATATCCTTTGGGGACGACCAGCCGGAATTCATACCAGAAATCAAACATATCTCCCAACAGATAAACAGCAGAAGCCTTGTGCTTTATACTATCAAGGAAGTTCACCAAACGCCGTTCCTGGGTGCGTCCATGTTCTATGGCACGAGACCCAAGATGCGCATCGGAGAGGAAATAAACGTTCTTCATGAGTTTTGAGTTGTTAGTTATAAGAGATTGATTATGAGGTTATCACTCGTAACTAGAGAAAACCGAGTTCGAGTTTCGCTTCCTCACTCATCATATCTTTGTCCCATTCCGGTTCAAACACCAGATTAATGGTAGCCGCAGTCACACCCTCCACCGATTCCACTTTCTGACGAATATCTTCCATGATAAAATCAGCAGCCGGACAGTTAGGGGCTGTCAATGTCATATCAAGTACCACTTCTCCAGTATCGGAGACATCTATCTTATAAATCAGTCCAAGATCGTATACATTCACCGGAATTTCCGGATCGTACACCGTTTTTAGCATGGCTACAATCTTTTCTTCTATTTCAATCTTTTCCATACGTCTTCTCATTTTGTTATGTATCGCAAAGATAGAGATAAAAAATGAAACATAAAAAATTAGGTACGGAATGAGCATCGTGTACCTAAAGAATATTACATCTATTCTCCATCTTCACTAATATGAAAAACGTACCCAGATGGTAAATTGTTGCAAAAGGGAATAAAGATGCAGAGAAAATTAAAGCAATCCTTCATCCGCAAAGCTAAAGAACCCGTCTTCGCAAACGACGACATGATCTATCAGGTGGATATTCATTGTATCTGCCGCTTTACGAATATGTTCTGTCAGTGTTTTGTCAGGCTGACTAGGACGGATATTCCCTGAAGGATGATTATGGACCACAGCTATTTGGGTAGCTCTTTGCAGCAATGCTTCCCGAAGGATGGTGCGTACATCGGTGTATGTTCCATCTATTCCACCGGTACTGATACGCACCTTATCAATCAATTTCGTTGCCTGATTCAATAAAAGAACCCAGAATTCTTCTTGTTCGAGGTCGCACATCAAAGGTTGAAAGATATCATAAATATCTTTTGAACAGGTGATTTGAGGCCTTTCTTTTGTGTTTTGCAGTTTCCGACGCTTTCCAAGTTCCAATGCAGCCATCACTGTAATACTCTTCGCCGGTCCCATACCTTTAAAACGGGAATAATCGCAGACTTCCCATTTTGCCAGAGAATTGAGATTGTTATCACAAGACAGGAGCAGGCGTCGCATCAGTTCAACAGCGCTTTCTTCCGTATTTCCGGAGCCGATTAATATAGCGAGTAGTTCGGCATCGCTCAATGCTGCTGCTCCCTTTTCCATCATTTTCTCCCGTGGGCGGTCCTCCAGTGCCCATTGGTTGATGGATAGTTTGTGTTTACTTTCCATTTGCTATGTTTTGAAGGTGTAAAGGTAGGCTTATTTAATTTAATGATAGAGGCAATGGGAAAAAAATTGGTTGCAGGCTTCTTCTTTTTTCTATGCAGAGACAAGTTGTGCGACACCCGGGTCTCAGCATACCTGACACCCGGGTGTTGAGTAGCATGAGACCCGGGTGTCAGACGTATTGAGACCCGGGTGTCATGCAACATTCCTTTTAAGTAAAAATAGGAATGGTAGTAAACAAATTAAAAGTAGGTTACTTATAAAAATTCTTTTGGAAAGCCTCAAACTCATCTTTCCCTCTGACACAACGCTGCCACCATGCACGCCAAAAGCCTGTACCATAGCCGATAAGTTGTATAAATGCAGCGGCTATGGAATATATGCCAATAGTCAGACTCTTATTCTGAATAGTAGAATCCATGCATACCAGCAATGCATAAAGAATGATCGGCGTAAAACTGAAAAGACAGAATGGGGTTCCTAATAATAAGAGTGCCACTCCCAGCGTAAATACAGCAGGAAGCAAATGCACCAGTTTCAGAGAGTCCGGGTATTTCTTATAAAGATTAATACGGGCAATGCCGGAGTTATGCACTTGCTTGAAGAACTTCTTCAAATCAGTACGACGTTTGTGATACACCCAGGCATCCGGAAAAAGCCGGCAAGTATAGCCGTTCTTAAAGATACGGATACTAAAGTCAATATCCTCTCCAAAACGCATCTTTGAAAATCCGCCTAAAGCCTCATACACTGCCCGGCGAACTCCCATATTAAAACTGCGGGGATAGAATTTGTCCATCTTCTTTTTCCCGCCACGGATCCCTCCGGTCGTAAAGAAAGAAGTCATGGAATAGTTTATCGCCTTTTGGATATCCGTGAAAGAATCGTGCGCACGGTCGGGACCGCCGAAAGCATCGGCAGGAGAAGCGAGAAGTTCCTTCTCTACCGCATCGAAGTATCCTTCGGGAAGAATGACATCAGAATCTAATATAATAAGGTATTCCCCTTCGCTACGTTCTGTCCCGTAATTGCGGGTTTGTCCCGGACCGGAGTTAAGTTTAGAGAAGTATTTTATATTCAACCGGTCTGCATAACGGTCTACTACTTCTTTACAGGGAATGGAGGAACCATCTTCTACAACAACGACTTCGAAATCTTTAAAGTGTTGCATGGTAAGACTTTGCAATAATTCATCCACTTCATCGGGACGATTATAAACGGGGATTATGACGGAGTAACGCATAGTAAATTCGTTTTAAGAATGAATTTGAGATGCAAATTAAGACAAAAAAGGGGAAACTACTCCCAAATCTCCAGAAAAACAAAAGAACTAACTATATTTCCTATCTACTTTTTATCAAGATTCCCTCAAAAAGTTTTCTATTCTCCGTTAGAATCATCACAAAAAGAATTACACAATAAACATACAGGTATTTTTAAGAACAAGTCAACCTGTTAGCTACAAATAATAATAACAATGTTGTTTCTTGGAAGTAAATGAAAGGAACCATGAGGTAAAACTAAAACAAAAAAAGACGGGGATGTCCCAATCTTGGCACATCCCCGTACAATATAAATCAGTTCAGTTATTATTTCTTCAGAATATCCATTGTATCGGACGCAATCAACAGTTCTTCATCTGTCGGAATCACTACTACTTTCACTTTAGAAGCAGGAGTAGAAATAATTGCTTCCTCACCACGAACTTTAGCATTCACATCGTTGTCAAGCTCGATACCCATGAATTCCATATCCTTACAAACTTCACGGCGACATTCCATCTGATTTTCACCTACACCACCTGTAAACAGAATGATATCTACACCGCCCAATGCAGCAGCATAAGCACCGATGTATTTCTTGATACGATAATAATACATCTTCTCTGCAAGGATAGCTTTCTCATTGCCAGCCGCACAAGCAGCCAAAAGTTCACGCATATCGCTTGATACACCTGAAATACCGAGTACACCGCTCTTCTTGTTCAACAGGTTGGAAACACCCGTAGTATTCAAGCCTTCTTTTTCCATGATAAACGTCACTGCACCGGCATCAATGTCACCGCTGCGAGTACCCATCATCAAGCCTTCCAATGGAGTCAAGCCCATAGTAGTATCTATACATTTACCATCTTTGATAGCGGCAATAGAACCACCATTACCAATATGACAAGTGATGATTTTCTTTCCTACCGGATTTACACCCAAGAATTCGCATACACGTTTGGACACGTAACGATGAGATGTTCCGTGGAAGCCATAACGACGCACACCATACTTTTCATACAATTCATAAGGAATAGCATACATGTAGGCATAATCCGGCATGGTCTGATGAAAAGCCGTATCAAATACACCTACCTGCGGAATGTTAGGAAGAATAGCAGAAACTGCATTCACACCTTTCAAGTTAGCCGGATTGTGCAACGGAGCCAGATCATTGCAAGCTGTAAAGGCTTCCAATACCTCCTTATTCAGCAATACAGATTCGCTGAAACGCTCGCCTCCGTGTACCATACGGTGACCTACGGCATTGATTTCATCCAAAGATTTGATAGCGCCATATTCGGGGTGAATCAACGTATTCAGGATAAACTCAACTCCTACTGTATGTTCAGGAATATCTTTTTCCAGAATTTTCTTTTCACCATTCGGCAAAGTCAGTTTCAAGAAAGATCCTTTCAGACCGATTTTTTCGATACCACCTTGCGCAATCACTTCTTTGCTGGTCATATCGAACAATTTATATTTAATAGATGAACTTCCGCAGTTCAATACCAGAATTTTCATGTCGTTGTCGATTTAATACTTACTACTTTATATCTAATACTTATTTATTTGCCTTTGCAGCAATAGCCTGGTTAGCCGTGATAGCAATCATACGATATACATCTTCAATAGAACAACCACGAGACAAGTCGTTTACCGGGCAAGCGATACCTTGAAGGATCGGGCCGATAGCATCAGCATGTCCCAAACGTTGAACTAGCTTATAAGAAATGTTACCTACTTCCAAGCTTGGAACAATCAGTACATTTGCTTGTCCGGCTACCTCCGAACCCGGAGCTTTGCTTGCACCTACTTCAGGAACAAGAGCCGCATCTGCCTGCAGTTCACCGTCCAAATCAAGAGTCGGAGCCATTTCCTTAGCTATTTTAGTTGCTTCTACTACTTTGTCTACCACTTCATGTTTAGCAGAGCCTTTGGTAGAGAAACTCAACATAGCTACTTTCGGATTTTCGATACCGGCAACCGCCTTGGCAGTCTGCGCTGTACAAACTGCAATCTGCGCCAATTGATTAGCATCAGGAACCGGGGTTACGGCCACATCACCCATGACCAAAATTCCATTCTTTCCATATTCAGGAGCATGAGTCAGGAGCAACATAGCACCGGATACGCAAGTGATTCCCGGAGCAGTCTTGATAATCTGCAAAGCAGGACGCAATACATTACCAGTAGTGTTGCGGGCACCAGCCAACTGACCGTCAGCATCACCGCTCTTAATCATTAAACAACCATAGAACAAAGGATCGCTCGTCAATTTGCGGGCTTCTTCGATAGTCATCCCCTTCTTTTTACGAAGTTCACACAACAACTGCGCATATTCTTCGTGTTTCGGAGAAGTTTCAGGATCAATGATAGTAGCTTTACCGATGTTTCCCAATCCCCATTTTGTAGCAAGTTCATTAATTTCTGCCGGTTTACCCAGTAAAATTAGATCGGCTACTTCGTCTGTCAAAATCATATTGGCAGCTTTCAATGTGCGTTCTTCAGTTCCTTCCGGAAGAACAATACGTTGGCGATTTGCTTTCGCACGCGCCACGATTTGGTTGATTAAATTGAGCATAGATATATTGAATATTATTATAAAACGTCCTTACAATTTGTAATTTGCGGTGCAAAAGTACTCAATTTTGCAATATCCACATTACAATTTCGGCTATTTTTCTCTCCCAAGTCTAAAATATTATAATATTTAACACTGTACTCCTATTTTTCATACCTTTGCAGTGTTTTCAAACAAAATCAATAGGTTATTAGTATATGATACGTCAGTGCGCCATTTTATTTGGCTGTTTGGCTTTGGGTGAATTAATAGTTTATCTTACGGGTATCAAGCTCCCCTCCAGCATCATCGGTATGCTGCTGCTCACCCTCTTTTTAAAATTAGGTTGGATTAAACTACACTGGGTACAGGGATTGTCCGACTTTCTGGTTGCCAACTTAGGATTCTTTTTCGTTCCGCCCGGTGTGGCTCTTATGCTATACTTTGATGTTATTGCGGCAGAGTTCTGGCCGATAGTAACAGCGACCATTGTCAGCACCGCGCTTGTACTTGTCGTTACGGGATGGGTACATCAAATCGTCCGCAAGTTCAGGCTGGCACGTCAGATTAAGCTGGCGCGCAAACTTCACCTGACGGATTTCCATCTGTCGGAGAAACTGCACCTTAAAGATAAAATCAACTTAACGAATAAAGACAAATGAGCTTCTTAGAGAATAATTTCTTCCTGTTGGCTATCACCTTCGGGATTTTCTTCTTTGCCAAATTGCTTCAGAAGAAAACAGGACTGGTATTATTAAATCCTATATTGCTGACCATCGCCCTATTAATCATCTTCCTTAAAATGACAAATATCTCATACGAGACCTATAATAAAGGAGGACATCTGATCGAGTTCTGGCTCCGCCCGGCTGTTGTTGCTTTAGGCGTACCTTTATATCTTCAATTGGAGATGATAAAAAAGCAATTATTGCCAATCCTTCTGTCTCAACTGGCAGGCTGCATTGTCGGAGTTATTTCAGTAGTGCTGATTGCGAAGTTTATGGGAGCTTCCCAAGAAGTAATCCTGTCTTTGGCTCCCAAATCGGTTACGACTCCGATTGCGATGGAAGTAACCAAAGCCATTGGCGGTATTCCGTCACTGACGGCGGCAGTTGTTGTGGCAGTTGGTTTATTAGGAGCAATCTGTGGTTTTAAGACCATGAAAATCATGCATGTAGGCAGTCCGATCGCCCAAGGGCTTTCGATGGGGACAGCCGCTCATGCTGTCGGAACTTCCACCGCAATGGATATCAGCAGCAAATATGGGGCATACGCCAGTCTGGGACTGACACTGAATGGAATCTTCACTGCACTGCTCACACCTACGATCCTTCGATTATTAGGTGTCTTGTAAAAACAAAATCTCTTGATTTTCCGTTATATAAAGAGTTAAACGCAAAAAGCAATTTTATGATTCCATTTAAAGATATCACATTAGCAGACAAAGACACAATCACCTCATTCACGATGAAAAGTGATCGCCGCAATTGCGATCTTTCATTCTCCAATCTTTGCAGCTGGAGGTTCTTATATGACACTCAATTCGCAGTGGTCGACAACTTTCTGGTATTCAAGTTCTGGGCGGGAGAACAACTCGCTTATATGATGCCCGTAGGCACAGGAGATTTGAAAGCAGTATTGTGGGAACTGATAGAAGATGCCCGCAAAGAGAACCAGCATTTCTGTATGCTGGGAGTGTGCAGCAATATGCGCGCTGATCTCGAAGCTATCCTTCCGGAACAGTTCACTTTCACAGAAGACCGCGACTATGCGGATTATATTTATTTGAGAAGTGATCTATCTACGCTGAAAGGGAAGAAATTCCAGGCGAAAAGAAATCATATCAACCGGTTCCGCAACACTTATCCGGATTACGAATACACACCGATTACCCCGGACCGTATTCAGGAATGTCTGGATCTGGAAGCAGAGTGGTGTAAAGTGAATAACTGTGACCAACAGGAGGGGACAGGCAACGAACGTCGCGCCCTGATTTATGCTCTCCACAACTTCGAGGCACTCGGACTGACGGGAGGTATCTTGCATGTGAACGGTAAAATTGTCGCATTCACATTCGGTATGCCTATCAATCATGAAACATTCGGCGTACATGTAGAAAAAGCGGATACCAGTATTGAAGGTGCGTATGCCATGATTAATTATGAATTTGCCAACCGGATTCCCGAACAATATATCTATATCAACCGGGAAGAGGATTTAGGTATTGAGGGTTTGCGCAAAGCCAAACTGTCTTACCAGCCGGCGACGATTCTGGAAAAATATATGGCTTGCCTCAAAGAGCATCCCATGAATATGGTTAAATGGTAAATCCATTATAAATATGATGTTAAAGGAGCAAGTAAAAGCATTGTGGAAAATCTGTTTTGACGATAGTGAAGAATTCGTTGAAATGTACTTCAGACTGCGTTATAAAACAGAGGTGAATGTCGCCATCCAAAGTGGCGATGAGGTAATCTCTGCGCTTCAGCTGCTTCCTTATCCGATGACTTTCGGCGGAGAAACAGTGCAGACTTCCTATATTTCAGGAGCCTGTACGCATCCCGATTTCCGAAGCAAAGGGGTTATGCGAGAGCTCTTATCACAGTCTTTCGCCCGGATGCTGCGGAATGGAGTATATTTCAGTACATTGATACCGGCAGAGCCCTGGTTGTTCGACTATTATGCCCGCATGGGATATGCTTCCGTATTCAAGTATTCAACTAAAGAGATCGTTTTGCCGGAGTTTATTCCTGCTAAAGAGATAGCGGTCAGTGTGGTATCAGAGTTTCAGGAGGAGATCTATTCTTATTTGAATAAGAAGCTTTCCGAACGGGCTTGCTGTATTCAGCACACGCTGGAAGACTTTCAGGTTATTATGACTGATCTTGCCATCAGCGGAGGATACTTATTTGTAGCCAGACAAGAAAACGAAATCAAGGGGGTGACTATTATATATAAAGGAGACAAACATATCATTATCAATGAGCTTTGCGCTGAAGATAAAGATGTGGAATATAGCCTATTGTATGCTATCAGGCAACACACCGGATATAAGTGCATGGTTCAACTCTTACCTCCCGAAGATCAACAGCCTCAACATCCGTTGGGCATGGCACGTATCATCAATGCCAAAGAAGTGCTGCAAATCTATGCCGCGGCTTTCCCCGAAGATGAAATGCAGTTGGAATTATCGGATAAACAACTGTCGGTAAATAACGGTTATTATTATCTGTGTAAAGGGAAATGCATGTATAGTACCGAGCGACTGCCCGGTACACATATACAGATGAATATTAGTGAACTAACCGATAGAATACTCCAGCCGTTAAAGCCATATATGAGCTTGATGATGAATTAAGACACGAATTACACCACCTAGGAAGAGTACGAAAAAAGAGTTGCAGATAATTCCTTCATATCTTTACTTATTTATATTCATATCTGTTTCTAATACATATACCATTTGAGGGTCAATTTCCGCTGTACGTTCACCATCTCCCTGACGGGTGTGTTGCACAAAGAGATGGAGCTTCCGCTGTTTCTTCCAGAGTTCCGTATCATGAGACGGTTCCCAGGCATCCACGGAAAAGTCGGTCAAATCCGTTATCGTCCATTTACTAATGCCGACGTCGGACGCATGTACCATCGACACACGGCTTCCCCGTTCTTCGTCGCGGAAAATATAAAAGACTTCCCCACCCTCTACCACAATACGCGGACGGGCAATAGGTATCATTTTCGTACCGCCACCCTTCAAGGTAAAAGGTGTTTTGCGATCTGTGATCTGCCGTTGATGCCATACTTTCCCGTCATTCCAGACGATACGGTATTGGGGCACGTCACTATCGGAGTCCCGCCAATAAGTAGCTATATACGGATTTCCTTCTGCATCGGCACTCATACTTGTCTGATTAATCAACTCACAGTTTTGAGGCAAACGACAGGCATACTCTGCATTAGACAATCGGATAGGAAGTTCATATTGCTCTCCACTTGATTTATACCAAGTCACTCCATTATCAAACGAACGGGCATAACATATATCATGGTTTGTTTCCACATGCCAGCTTTCGCGCCACACCCACGAAAGATGGATGGTTCCTTTCTCATCGACATACATTTGCCAATAAGCATTCCGTTTATTTTCTCCATCAATCAGTATATCCTGCACACGAGTCCATTTATGTTCTTTCAGCGAATAACGGTTCATCACCAAGTTACCACGACCGGAAGAACCGGAACGATAAACAAACAGTAAATCTCCTCCGGATAAAGAATAAAACTCCGGATAGGTTACATTTCCTTCATCAATTCCGGTCATCGGTATTTTATCTCCCAGTTTCAGAGAACCGGGAGCAATGCTCCGGCAATAATTCAGTTTATGTCCATGATGATCGAAAGACACGTGTATGTAACCTTCTCCGTCCACCATCATACTGATTACATTATGAGCATCCTTTACATTTCCCTGATATTGGGTATGGTGTAAAGTCCATTGTTTCGAATCCAGTTTCCGTTTTCCAAGTATCAGATAGCCGTCGTTATCGTAATAACTGATATATTGTTCATCACCATGCGTCACCAGCGAGTTATTGCGAAAGACCGCAGTATTGACCGAAGTACAACTATATCCCTTTCCTACTTCCACCAAACACTGGGAACAGACAAGAGTAGGAACAAGTATTATTCCGCAAAGTAGTAGTAATATCCGTTTCATGCTTATCTTCTTTTTTATTTGTCAAAGATGGAAAGAGTCCATTTTTCATGCCAGGGAATTGTTATCTTCCCGTCTTTTACAAGTACAGGCAGCCATACATAGCGGGAGTCTTCCAAGTCTTTCTTTTTCCAGCGGTCGAACATAGCAATGTATGCGTCCTTCTTTCCGATAACAGGCTGAACGTAAGTACTCTGCGCGTAAAACGTTTTATCCGCATCCGGTCCCGTACAAGGATTACCGATCGTTTTCCACGTTCCCATAATAGAATCGGCCACTGCTATTTCGGCCACATTCGGATCCCAGCCTGTGCAACCGGAGCTTAACATATAGTATTTACCATTATATTTAAACACAGCCGGAGCTTCACGAGACTCTTTGACAAAATTGCGAGTAAACCGTCCGCTGGGTTTCAGGTAATCATCAGTCAAAAGACTAATATACATAGTTTCATTATTTTCCGAAGAATAGAACTGATAAGCACGTCCGTCATCATCCACAAAAACTGTCTGGTCGCGGCTCATCGCATTGTTCGGACGGAAACTTCCCTGATAGACGAACGGTCCGACAGGAGAATCGGCAACCGCCACGCCAGCACAAGCCTTACTGTAATCGGCGCTTTCCACATGTGCCCACATTACAAACTTACCGGTCTTCTTATTAAAGATGACTTTCGGACGTTCCAACACCTTGGAGGGATGCAGGTCATGATTCGGATCGTCTTTGACTGCCGAAAGCACAATTCCTTCAAATTTCCAATTCAGCAAGTCTTTAGAGGAGTAACAACCGACTCCGGTCACGTCTGTACGATAACACTCCCACGTAGCCCAGTCCGGCAAAATCGTTTTTCCTTTCTTGTATTCACCATACCAATAGTAAGTACCATTGTGATAAAGAAGTCCGCCACCATGGGCATTGATCGGATTTCCATCCGTATCATTCCACACTTGTCCGGGGATAAATGCTGTGTTCTTTTGTGCCTGCATTGATACAGGCAATAACAACGCGCAAACGACTCCTGATAATATACACTTGATTATTCTGCAATGTCTATTCATATTCATGATATTAAATAAGATTTCTTGTTTACAAAGATAGATGATACATTAAATATAAAGGTACACTTATGTGTCAAAAAAGGACTAAAAAACAATCATTCTCCGCTAAATGTATCATATTACGGAGCATTTGCACTTCAATTTTAGCCTGCGTTTACCATATAATACGATAGGGATAGGGATTTCACCTATCAGTTCACTCAATAAAAAGAACCTACCCGATTTCAACACAAAGTGATTTTCTGGTCGAGCAGGTCATTTATATATACACATAAAATGCTTTTCTGATAGTCCGGTTTCCTAATCCTATATGGCACTTCTCTATCTATGCTTCTGAAGACATACCTGACCTGCTTCCTTATCCATTACTAACTACCCTCTCTTTCATTAATAACAAACTTTCTTTTGATTATAGGTAAACTTCCTACTACCAGTATGTAAACTTACTTTTCAATAAATGCAATCTATAAATGAAAGTTGCGTTTATAAAAACAAAACTTGCAATTATATAAATGGAAGTTTCATTTATATAATCAAAGCTTGCATTTATAGTTTTCTTATAATGCAAAAGAAGTTTAGGTCCTATACAAAGGAAGTTTGTCCCTTATAGAAAAGAAGTTTTCTTATAATAGTCTGGAAGCCATCTATTAATACTTCTCCTGCCAGCTATAGATAAAAGATTTAGCAGACTAGACAGCTGTAAAAGCCAGGGTAGAAAGGTGAAAGGAAGGTGAAAGCCAGCCCTTCACCCGCTAATGACGATGAACAGGGCATTGTGAAAGGTGAAGGGTCTTTTCTTGAATATGATTATTTTAGTATACCAGCGTAAGGCAATGTCTGCAACCACAACTGAATGAATTATATCCACGAAACATTTCTCAAATATGATTTCATTCAAAGAATAAAGAAAGCAGTCTATATTGTTTATATTCAAGCAATTATTCATAGCACAATTTGTGTAGCATAAAAAGTGCTACATAAATTATGCTATAAATATTGATTCTATCAAACTTTTACCGAACAATCATTGCCACATGATCCCACAACAAACGGTAGAACTATCATCTATTTGTTTACCAATACAGCACCTCCCTGCGGAAGAATCTCCAGCTGTACTTTACCGTTCTCTTTTACTTTCAACGGCACTAGCTGTGGTGCTCCTTTTTTATCATCCTTATACAGAGAAACTGTTTTTCCGGCAAACATCTCTAAATCCAGTTTCAACTTCAATGTTTCTTTTCCTGCATTAATGGCCGCCACATACCAAGTGCCACCGTGACGACGTGCCAAGACTACATATTTCCCCGGATATCCGTCAATGAAACACGTCTCATCCCACGTGGTAGGAATCGTTTTCATATAGTCCATGCAAACAGGGGAAACATCTTTCAGGTTGTTGGGGGCAAGTGCAAAGTTCTGTACCGGATTCTGGAATAACACGGTAGTGGCTAATTGAAATATATCAGTAGTGCGACGCGTAGTTCCTCCGTCATTGTTGCGGTTCAGCCGTTTGTTCAGGAAACAGCCGCCAAATTCCATGCTACCCACCGTATTGCGGATAAACGGATGCAGACAAGCATTGAAAGCCTCTTTATCGCAGAAATGCTGGTTGAATACCATATTCTCGGATGCCAGTACGGCTTCACTACCTACATAATTCGGATACATGCGTTCCCATCCGCGAGGGATTGTACAACCGTGGAAGATCACCATCAGGCCGTGATCGTCGGCATCACTCAAGATATCTTCATACAGGCGCATCGTTTCTTGCTTGTCGCCACCAAAGAAATCGACTTTAATGCCTTTTACTCCAAGACTCTGTAACCATTTCATCTCCCGTTTGCGAATAATGGCGTTGTCCATGTGATTAACCGGTCCTTGCTCAATATCATTCCAATAACCGGAAGAGCTATACCGTAAGAAGAGTTCCACGCCTTTACTACGTGCGTATTCTACCAAAGACTTCATGCGGTCACGACCGATGTTCGTATCCCACCAGTTATCAATCAACGCATACTCATATCCCATTGCCGCAGCAAAATCAATATATCGCACCTGATCGTCATAGTTGATACTACCATCCTGCCAAAGAATCCAGCTCCATGTGCCGCGTCCGAAACGGTAGTCATATTTTGTTTCATAAAGAGGACGCACGACATCCCACGCAACAGTTGTTTCCACAATCGGTTTCAAAGTCTCGCCGACAGTGATGGTACGCCAGGGAGTAGCTCCCGGCAAGGCAAATGCTGGAGCAACCGTTCCGTTGCCATTATTTTCTTCTGCCATCGGGAAAGCAATCGTATACAGATTACCTTCGCTCACATCGCTTAAACGTGAGCCGCAATATCGACTGTCCACTCCTGTCTCGCTAACCAGCACCCAACCATCGTCACCAATACGGAACAGGCAAGGGAATGTGTAACCATGCCCGTACTGGGAACGGTCACTCATCGGAGCATCTGCCTTGTATTCTTCCTCATAACTGGGTTTTGTACGCTTCCATCCTATCATAGCATCGCTTTGCGGACACAAGAAAGTAGTAGTCTGTTGCGGAAAACGGAAACCGGTTTCTTCGGCAGTCACCGTTACACTTCCTTTTCCATCTTGACGCGGCAGAATATAACGGAAAGCTACATCATTGTTGCTGACACGAAAGACAACGTCTATTTTCTGCCCTTTCGGATTCTCAAAATGACAGTTCAGCTCGTTTGCCTGATAATACACTTGTGAGGTTTTAATACGATCCTGATGGTAGACAGTATCAATCGGGGTGACCGTATGCCCTGTCAGTTTCATTCCTTTAGCAAAGTCACCGATATTCGTGTTCATACCCAAAGGTGATTTCTCCAGCATGGTTTTCCCATTATAGGTAATGGAATAACTTGGCTTTTCGGTAGGAGAAGTAAAGACAACCAATTGCAGTTTTTCATCCGGTCCTTTCACGACCACGTCTTGTGCCATCAGCGAAGTCAGACAGCAACCAGCCACCAGTAGAGTGCTTATTATCTTCTTCATATTATTCATGTTATTATGTTCTTCATTTATTTCCTGTTATTTCTCATTTGCCTTTTTTATCCGGATCACCGTAAAAGAGTAGGCAGACAATTGGCAATCAAACTTTTCTGCCACTTCCACCGTATCTTCAACAGGTAGCGGAGTATCTGCCGGTTTACCGGTCAGTACGGTTCTCTTTGCAGAAGGCTGTATCACACCGATTCCGGAAAGGTCGACATGGGTATTAACCTCTACTGGAAGTAAGTTGACCAACTTTACAATCACATCTCCACTTGCCGAATCGCGGACAATGGAAGAAGCAAAACGTTTCTGCACTTTATCGTCTTTATTATCCAAAGTGATCTTCGACGGCAAATATTCGTTTCCGGCATTCTGTCCGTAGAGTTTCTGCACATAATATCCGGTGGTAGGTTTCACTTCCCGGTTATTGAAGTAAATCAAATCCGGATTCCATTGGGTATGTCCTTCTTTGGCGAGAAGAGGAGCATAGGAAGTCATGTGTACAACGTCTCCATTGCGTTCCAAGGCAGCAAGATAAAGAGCTTCCGTCAGTGCAGTTTCGATATTCGCTTTTCGTCCCGGGATATGAGTCGCATATTCGCCCAGGTATACTTTTGTCTTTTTCGAACGGTCGTATTTATCGTAGAAATCCTGATTGTTCAGGAACCATCCCGGAGTCTGATAATAATGTTCGTCCACCATCGGCACACCCAGTTTGTCGGCCAGTTTCCATCCTTCTACGTAGTCTGTTCCTTCATTGAACGGTCCTACTGTACCTACAACGACCATTTCAGGATATTTTTCTTTGATGGCATTAAATATCATTGTAAAACGTTCTTCGAAGATATCGGTGATGAGATCTTCATTTCCGATGCCAATGTATTTCAGATTAAAAGGTTTCGGATGGCCTGCTTCGGCACGTACCTTTCCCCACTTTGTCTTCTTAGCGTCGCCGTTTGCCCACTCTATCAGATCAAGAATATCCTGAATATAAGCACCCATTTCGCTCATTGGGATACCGCCTTGCTGCCCGCCTCTCAAGTCACCGTGACAGGCAGAGTTCTGGCAAGGAACACCGGCTGCCAATACCGGAAGCGGTTCTGCGCCAATATCTTCGCAGAATTGGAAATATTCAAAATATCCCAGTCCCATGCTTTGATGATATCCCCAAAGGTTACGTTGCGCCTTTCTTGCTTCTAACGGACCGACTGTGTTTTTCCATTGATAGATATTCTTCAGACCATCACCATGAGCCACACAGCCACCGGGAAAACGGATGAAACGGGGATGAATGTCAGCTAACACTTGAGCCAGATCCTTGCGGAGTCCGTTCTTGCGTCCTTTAAATGTATGCTGCGGAAATAGGGAAATCATATCCAGATTCAATTCTCCAGCAGATTGGGGAATGATTTCGAGGCGAGTATCTGCGGTTGCTTTGGCAGTAATCACTGTTTTATACGTTTTCCATTGCCGGGAAGATACAGTCAGAGAAGTCTCTCCACATATATTTCCTTCTCCATCTACCAAACGAACCTGCAATTTGTTTGATTGCCCCTGCGGAACCCTCGCAAATATGGAAAAGTCATATTTCTCTCCGACATTCAGCGCGATACCATCAAAGCCTGTATTTTCTAACGCGGCTCCCGGTCGTTCTACATTCAATACGGCATAATGTGGATTATTGGCATGAATAGGATCGGTAGTGTTAATGGTGAAAGTGGTTTTATCTCCTTTCAATGTCCAGGAATGAGTACTATTCCAGTTCTTATCCCCTTCCCTGTCTGAAGGGTCGTATTCGAAATCACGGTTCTGGATCAGCTCTGCATAGAGTCCTCCGTCTGCCGAATAATTAATATCTTCAAAGAAGACACCCAACAAGACATCGCTGATGTCTTTGGCACGTTCGGGCTGTACGGTGACCATTGCATTTACAGGCTTCAAACCGGCAAAACGTTCTCCATCCTGCACCGGACGTTCTTCATGCAATGAGTTCCGATATTGATTCCAGCCATAGTTCTTATTTAATCCATCTACCAAAGTCCACGCTACCCGGTTGATAGTTCCTTTCTGCTCCTCTCCGGCAACTACGGCTTTCACTCTTGTTCCGTCAAAATCGGAAGTAGTACGGGGATATTTCTGGCTGGTCCAGTTTATCAAGTCTTTAGAAGTGGCCTGACCGTATCCATCACGATCATTCAATTTCCAGGTACATATCCATTCGCCAGCGGGCGACTGTTTCAAATAAGGGTCGAGCATTTTCTTCTGTGATCCCCAACGGCTGTAATCACACCGGAGATATCCGTAGTTCCGGCCGACTTCAAACCAGTTTTCCTTATCCATGCTCCAGGCAAAACGAAGCCCGCTACGTCCGTCGTCTCCGGAAGTGGCAAAGGAAAAGAGATAAACCGAATCGGGGGTACTCGTCATTTCTTTGATTGCAGCTAAAGTGACTTGCTGAAACGACAAAAACAAGACAACTAAAAACAGGAATAAATTTCTCATGGTATCTATTGCATTAAGATTATCAATCGCAAAGTTAAGATTTTCATTATTCTAACTGATATATTTCAAGCTATAATTGGTTGTTTTACACTTAAAAATATATAAGAAACAAGTAAACAAGGGTAAAATATACACTTTTTCCAATATCGTATACTATTTTCCTGGATTACACTAGTGAATCCACCTTATCTTAATAACTCAAAAAAAGACGAAAGGGTGAATGTATTTATCTGGAAATGAAAATTACCCGCTTGAAATTCATTGAATTTGTAGATGAGAGGTGCCCAAATTTCCTTTCAACGAAATCATCTTCGCGACAAGAAGCTGTGGCGAGGATGATTTCTAATTTAGATGGGTTTTGACCTTCCTCCTTTAGATCAGAAACCTTCCGGTTTACCATACGCCTTGAAAAGGCGTTGCAATTCTTTTTGAGTAATCGGAATAACAGTACCGTGGCGTGGATGGAAATCCATACTGATAGCATGGTCAATCACTTTGAAGTGTTCCAGATCGACACTTTCCGTAAACTGGTATTTGCCTTTCATATACACATCATACATCAAGATGTACTTATCCGAGCCAATCAATGGAAAGATACCCGCACCCTCTACTGCATCCTTCGTCTGCTGCTTATAGTCATCTGATTCCGTCCACTGTCCGGAGATCAGAGAAGGAGAAGTAGCCTTTTTAATGCCATTTCCATTCCCTTCCGTTTTATAGAACAGGTGATAAATTCCATCTTTATAAATAATGTCGCCGTCAATACATGACTTTTCGTTTTTCGGAAGAAACAGTGGTTTCGGTTCTCCTTCTATATCGGTGAAATCCTTGTTAGCATAAGCATAATAAATGATGTCCGGGCCATTGCCATGTTGCATGGACCAATAGATCATGTATTTTCCGGCTTCCTTGTCATAAATCGTTTGTGGCGCCCACACACGTTTCAGGTTTTCCTGATCGGGATATTTCTTCTGGATATTCACGATATTGGAAGTCCAGTGTACAAGGTCTTTCGATTTCAGCAATACCATGGCGCGATTAGAACTCCATCCATTGGCAGATACCATGTCTGTAACTACCATATAAAATGTCTTCCCATCTTCACAACGTAAAATATGAGGATCGCGCACTCCGCCTGTTGAACTAATCACCCGGGAATCAAGTACCGGTTGATTTCCATTCAAAGCTTTATAATTATATCCGTCGAGACTAACAGCCATCCTGACGGCTTCTTCACTCATGCGATTGCCGGTGAAATAAACAAACAGGTAGGCAGATTGTTGGCAATATCCAGTCAACACTCCTACGAAGAGGAGTGCGAAAAGGATTATATTTTTCTTCATATCTATTATCATTTCAATGCTTGTACATCAATAGTTTAGTAATTAAAGTCGGCAGATTTCACATACACCCGATATTCTTTAATCATGCCCGGATATTCTTTTTCGGCACGGGGCAGATAGCGGAAGCCGGTCACTGTTTCCACTTTACTCAAGTCAATCACCAGTTGATGAGGATAAGGGACATTATCCACAGTCATCCAGAAAGTAGATTCCTGCAAATCAAATATTTTGTCGGCTGTACGGTTGCCGCTACGCGTTTCTTCGCTATCGGCATAACGAATCTTCCAATGCTCACGAGATACCGGTTTGCCATCAGCTCCCAGGACATCGAACTCTGCCACTGCTGCGATGTTATCATTTGCTTGCGGAGAAAGCGCTTCCAAACAGAAATAACGTCCTTTCACTGGAGCAGCAAATCGTACTTCCTGCCAGCCGTTGCCCGGAGTGAAAGCACCTTCATGTATTACTTTCTCACCTGCCAGTTTCAGTTTTTCTCCATCCTTGCGGTGTGTTTCGGGAGCTTTTTCACGAAGCATATCAAGAATAGGTTTCTTCAAGCCTTTGATAGAAGCCTTGGCAGGACCTTTCAAATCCAATACGAGAATTTCATTCTCTCCTTCTTTCAGCCAGCAGCCCGGCATAAAGAGGGTCTGTTGCGGACCGATTTCCCAGAAACGCCCCATTGCATGACCATTCACCCAAACCATACCTTTACCCCATGTACTCATATCCAGAAATGTATCTCCTACTTTATCCAGTTTAAAAGTGCTCTTGTAGTAAGCAGGCATAAACGGTAGTATTTTTGTATCGTTATATTTCTTGTCTTTAATAAAAGAATAATCTACTGGAAAGTTGTACACAGTCCAGTTTTTCAATTCCTTAGCCTGATTACCCGAAACTAGCTCCACCTTTTCTGTAATACCTTTGCGGTCGTGAATGGATTTGTCAAAGTTGACACGTCCCATTGCTTCCACCAGAATATCCAGTTGCGTACCTTTTTTTAGTGCGGGCAAAGTCGTAGTAAATTCTCCTTTGCGACGGTCCAAACGAGCCAGAAGTTTGCCGCCGGCATAGATTTGCGCCCAGTCGTGCACTTCCGTAATCTTCAAAACGGTTCCTGCGGGGATTGCTTCAGGCAGTGTGGTCCGATACAGAATAGTTCCCCATCCTTGATTGAATTGTTCCATCGGTTGAATATCCACTATTTGTTTGGCTTCCGGCAAATTCGAGAATAGTGGAGCCACTTTATTGAAATGAATTTCTGGAATCTCAATAACAGGCAAAGCAGCGGGGATTTCAGGCAATGATTCACCCGCCGAAAGATAGTTTTTCAATAAATCGCGAAGCAAGAAAAACTTTTCGGTAGTCCATCCGGCTTCACTGATCGGAGCGTCATAATCATACGAACTGCACATAGCGGAATAAGCCGGGTTGTTTGCACCTCCCCAATGACCGAAAGTCGTCCCTCCGTGAGTCATATAGAGACTGAAAGAAATATTCCGGTCGAGCATATCCTTGATGCCCTGTACCATGTCTTTCGCAGGACGTGTTTCGTGTTTCCGTCCCCAATGGTCGAACCATCCGCTCCAGAACTCACTACACATCAATGGAGTTTCGGGACGAAGCTCTTTCAGTTTCTTAAACTGCTGGTCGATATTAGCCCCAGTTCCGAAATTCACAGTCCAAATCAAATCGTCGAGTGCGTTATTGGTAAAGTTACTGCTCCAGTCACATTGAAACAGAGGCACATCGGTAAAACCGGATTCACGTACCAAATCACGTACGGCAGAAACGTATGGTTTATCGGTTCCGTAAGAGCCATACTCGTTCTCCACCTGAACCATGATAATGTTTCCTCCTTTATCCACTTGCAACGGAGCCAGTTGTTTGCCGACTTCTTTCATAAAAATGCCTACGCGTTCCATGTAATAAGGATCAAGCGTGCGCAAAGCTACGTCTTTTTTCTTTAACAGCCACCAGGGAAGTCCTCCCATCTCCCATTCCGCACACACATACGGACCGGGACGGACAATGACGTACATTCCATGTTGCTGCGCAAGTTTACAGAAAGCGGCAATATCATTCTGACCGGAGAAGTCGAACTTTCCTTCTTCCTGTTCGTGGATATTCCAGAAAATATAAATGCAAATCGTATTCATTCCCAATGCTTTGCACATCTCTATGCGATGACTCCAGTAAGCCTGTGGGATACGGGTGTAATGCAATTCAGCCGCCTTCACTACAAATGGTTTTCCATCAAGCAGGAATGTGTTCTTGCCCGCCTCAAATTTGTGGGCAGTGGTTTGCGCCTGTGCACTACTAAAGAGAATAACTGTAAAAAGTACCAGTAAAGCAATAATTTTGTTTTTCATGGTTTATTCAAAAATAGAATTTTAATAGTATACGGCAAAGGTAGGCGATTCACCTAAAAAGGAGGGGATAATTATCATTCAAAAAGGGTTAGAAATAAAGCAAAATAGCGCCAATTGGCGCTATTTTGCTTTATTTCATTTATTCCCGATCGCAGAAATACCTGGCAGAAACATAACCATTAAGTCACAAAAGGATAGTTCATATCTATTGTTATTGCCCTAAAGATAATAAATAAAACACCAATGGTCAAATAATGATAGTCATAAAACGACCATCATTATTTGACCATTGGCCTATCACTATAAAATCAGTTTTCTTTTGTCAGCAGACTTTCCAATTCTTCCGCGTTCAGACGAAGATAAAATTGTCCGCGATAGGCTACGGAGATACCGCCTGTTTCTTCCGAAACAATAATAGCATGAGCATCCGACTGTTGAGAGATTCCCATTGCTGCGCGATGTCGCAAGCCAAGTTCTTTCGGTATATTCAAATCATGGGATACAGGAAGAATACATCCTGCCGCCTTGATACGTTTTTTGCTGATTACCATTGCGCCATCGTGCAACGGACTATTCTTGAAGAATATATTTTCGATTAAACGTTGGTTGATTGCCGCATCAATCAGTTCGCCCGTACGGACAACTTCATCTAAAGGAACGTTATGCTCTATGACAATCAATGCACCGACTTTTTGCTTCCCCATATTCAAACAAGCCATTACCACCGGCATGATATCGTCATGCTTCAACGACTCTTTTTTCGAACCGTTAAAAAGACGGGCCAGTGCGCTGACATGTCGGTGAGACCCCAAAGTCAAGAGGAAACGGCGTATCTCATCCTGAAAAAGAACAATCAACGCGATCACACCCACATTCATCAATGTGTCGAAAATAGAGCCCAACAATTTCATTTCCAGCACTTGCGTCACCACCAGCCAGATCAGGATAAAAACCAAAATTCCGGTGAATACCTTGATGGAGCCGGAAGCTTTCATCAGTTTGTAGGTATAGTACAAAACAAAAGCTACCAGCAGGATATCGATAAAATCTTTTATACCAAACTCAAAAAACATGCACCCTCCTCTTATTTGTCATATCCACTCTCTATTTTTAATTTCTCTGTGATCCGGACAGCTTCCACCGCCTCACGCACATCATGTACACGCAGGATGTGCGCTCCTTTCATTAACGCAACAGTGTCCAATACGGTTGTCCCGTTTAATGAATCTTGCGGGGTTCCTCCCAATAATTTATAAATCATTGATTTCCGCGAAACTCCCACTAAAACGGGAAGTTCGAAGATATGAAACTCTTCCAGATGTGCCAATAGTTCATAATTATGTTCCAGTGTCTTTCCGAATCCGAATCCCGGATCGAGAATGATATCTTTCACTCCCAAGTCGCGAAGTTGCTGCACTTTACGGGCGAAATACAGGAAAACATCTTTTATCAGATTATCATAAGACGGTTCTTTCTGCATATTTTGGGGAGTTCCCTGCATGTGCATCATTATATAAGGTACTCCCAAGTCGGCTACTGTCTGAAACATCCGGTGATCCATTTCACCGGCAGCTATGTCATTAATAATAGCCACTCCATATTCTTTCACACATTCTTCCGCCACATCAGCCCGGAAAGTATCAACGGAAATAATGGCTTCGGGATGATTACGATTCAAAATTTCCAAACCGGTGCGCAGTCTTCGCATCTCTTCTTCAGCAGAAATATGTTCGGCATTCGGTCGTGAAGAATAGGCTCCTATATCAATTATTGAAGCACCTTCATCAAGTATCTGCCGGGCCCGGGCAGCAATGTCTTCTTCAGTCTGCATCCGGCTGCCGGAATAAAAAGAATCGGGAGTAACATTTAAAATTCCCATCACCTGCGGAGTAGCAAGATCAAGCAACCGCCCTTTTACATTTATACAAATAGGAGATATAGGTTTCATCATTGACAACATTCCTTTTAGATCGCCTACAAATGTAGATAAAAAAAGCAAGTATTCGTACTAAAAAGAAGAAATAAACGTATATTTGCAAACTATAGAAGAACCCGAAAAATTCATACCATGAGCCGATTAACCCTATTTCGCGTAGGATTTCTTTTCCTCATTTTGTTCTTTACCACTACTGCTAAAGCTCAAAAAGAGGCTGAAACTTTCAATGTTGACTCTACTCTCTATGAATATTATCAACGTTGTCAAGAATACTTGTTAGAGCCTGTTGTACTTAATATGTCCGACACTTTATTCCGAATGGCCGGCGAACGGCAGGACGAACGAATGCAGGCAGTAGCCATAGCCACTCAACTGGATTATTATTATTTCCAAGGAACCAATGAAGACAGCGTAATCCACTATACCAACAAAGTAAAAGAATTCGCCAAGGCCACTCATCAGCCTAAATACTATTACTTCGCATGGGCTAATAGATTAATTACCTATTACCTAAAAACAAGCAGAACAAACATAGCACTTTATGAAGTGCAAAACATGTTAAAAGAAGCTCAAGAAGAGGATGATAAGACCGGCCTCTCCCGTTGCTATAACATCATGTCGCAAATCTACACCATCAAAAGATTCGATTCGATGGCGTTCGAGTGGCGATTGAAAGAAATCGAGCTGACTGAAAAATACAAGATCGAAAACTACAACATCTCCCAGACTTATGCCCAGATAGCCAACTATTACATCAACCAGAAAAAGCAAAAAGAAGCATTGGCTGCTGTGGAAAAAGCCATTGCGACTGCCAATTCCTCTACGCAACAAATATCTGCCAAGTTGGAATTTGTAAACTATTACAGCAAGTTCGGCGACTTTCAAGCTGCCGAAAAATTATTGAAGGAGTGTCAGGCAGCGTTTGAACAGGACAAAAGACTGGAGTCTATCAAAAAGAGACTGTATAATATAGAATGTTTATACTACCAGCAGACCAAACAATATCAGAAAGCGCTGGAAGCCGCAAAGATGCAGGAAAAAGAAGAACGTCGTTTAAGCGAAAGCATACTTAGCAGCAGCCATTATCGCACACAAGGAGAAATCTACCAAAAGATGGGGAATATGAACCTGGCGGTCAAATATCTGCAAATGTACATCAACACGGATGACTCTTTGAAAATAGCCAATGAGCAAGTGGCCAGCAGCGAATTCGCCACCTTATTAAATGTAGAAAAACTCAATGCCGAAAAGAAAGAACTCATGCTTCAGGCACAAGAGAAGGAGTTGCATAATAAAACAACCTTGATTATTTCATTGATTATTTTATTAGGTATCTTATTCATATTCCTTTATAGAGAAAACTTCCTGAAACGCAAACTGAAAGTTTCGGAAGCCGAACTTAAAACAAGGAATGAAGAGCTTATGGTATCGAGGGAAGAATTGCGTAAAGCCAAAGATATAGCGGAGGCAAGCAGCCGGATGAAAACAACATTTATCCAGAGCATGACGCACGAAATCCGCACACCGCTCAACTCTATCGTAGGCTTCTCGCAGGTATTAAGCGATCATTACAGCAATAGTCCGGAAACACAGGAGTTTGTCAATATCATCAAAAGCAACAGTAACGACTTGCTTCGACTGGTGACTGATGTGCTCACGCTGTCCGAACTGGATCAATACGAACAACTGCCCACTGACCCCGAAACAGACCTTCATGCGATCTGTCAACTTGCATCTGAAGTTGCCAAAGATAACACGCAGAAAGATGTAGAAGTTTTATTCGAACCTGAAAGAGAAAGCCTGCTCATACGCAGTAATTCGGAACGTATATCACAAGTATTGAACAACCTGGCACATAATGCCGCTAAATTTACGACTCATGGCAGTATTCGCATCGCTTATTCCGTATTGGAAGCTGAAAAGAAAATTGAAATCAGTGTGACCGATACAGGAACAGGCATCCCGAAAGACCAACAGGAAGCAGTATTTGAACGTTTCTACAAAATGAATTCTTTCACGCAGGGCACCGGGCTCGGACTTCCAATATGCCGGAGTATTGCCGAAAAGTTAGGAGGTAGTCTCCGAATCGACACTTCTTATACAGAAGGATGCCGGATGATCCTGACTCTTCCTTTGATATACGCCTAAGCAAAAAACTGTCCGAACTCCCATCAAATCCGAAAGAATAGCCTATCTTTGCAACGTTTTAAATAAAAGATCAGGTTATGAAACTTTCTGCTCTTTACCAGATTTTTCTGGATTGCCAATCAGTAACTACTGATAGCCGGAACTGCCCGGACGGTTCTTTGTTTATCGCCTTGAAAGGTGAGTCGTTCAACGGTAATGCATTTGCCAAATTAGCGCTGGACTCCGGATGCGCGTTTGCCATTATCGATGAAATACAGTATGCCATAGAAGGCGACCAACGATATATACTTGTAGACGACTGCCTGCAAACCATGCAGCAGCTTGCCAACTATCATCGCCGCCAACTCGGAACGCGAGTGATCGGCATTACGGGCACTAATGGGAAGACAACCACCAAAGAGTTAATTTCCAGCGTTCTCTGCCAAGCCCACAATGTACTCTATACTTTAGGTAATCTCAACAACCACATCGGCGTACCGACTACCCTGCTACGGTTAAAACCGGAACATGACCTTGCCGTCATTGAGATGGGCGCCAACCATCCGGGGGAAATCAAGTTTCTTTGCGAAATAGCCGAACCGGATTATGGTATTATCACTAACGTAGGCAAAGCTCATCTGGAGGGATTCGGTTCTTTCGAAGGAGTTATCAAGACCAAAGGAGAGCTTTATGATTTCCTCCGCAAGAAAGATGCCATCACCTTTATCCATCACGATAACCCCTATTTGATGAATATCTCACAGGGACTGAACCTGATTTCTTATGGAACAGAAGATGATCTCTATGTCAATGGCCGGATTACCGGCAATTCGCCTTATCTTGCTTTCGAATGGAAAGCCGGTAAGGACGGTGAACGCCATCAGGTTCGCACACAGTTGATCGGAGAATATAATTTCCCGAATGCCCTGGCTGCCATCACTATCGGACGTTTCTTCGGAGTGGAAGCAAAGAAGATCGATGAAGCTCTGGCAGAGTATACGCCACAGAACAACCGTTCCCAACTTAAAAAGACGGAAGATAACACGCTTATCATTGACGCATACAACGCAAACCCAACCAGCATGATGGCTGCCTTGCAAAACTTCCAGAACATGACAGTCCCTCACAAGATGCTCATATTAGGAGATATGCGCGAACTAGGTGCTGATAGCCCGGCCGAGCATCAGAAAATCGTTGACTACATCAAAGAAAGTGATTTTGAGAAAGTATGGCTCGTGGGAGAACAGTTTGCCACAAGTGAACATTCTTTTAAAACTTATGCAGATGTGCAGGAAGTTATAAAGGATTTGCAAGAAGATAAACCCAAAGGATATACCATTCTTATTAAAGGTTCCAATGGGATCAAGCTTAGTTCAACGGTAGAATTTCTATAAAACCGGAATGGTAAACTTCAAATGATAAATAATAAACGGTGAATAATGGTTGACTATATCATATCCATTATTCACCGTTTATTATTTGCCATCGTTCACGGCTTATCGTTCACCTTTGTTGTTCATAGGTTGCCTTTACTATTTATTTATTTTCATCCTCGGCCGTACGACATAATAGGCCACTAAACTAGCCAGAATCGCCCCTGTTGTATTGGCCGCAAAATCCAACCAGTCACCACCCCGGTAAGTAGTACAGTATTCCTGCAGCAACTCCACACAACCGCTGAAAAGCACCGGACAAAGGAATGCCCCTACCCACGCATGCCACATGGGAGCATGATCCCTGCGATGTGCACGCAAAAACTCCAGCCACAACATCCCCGACATACCGAAATACATACAAACATGAACCAGTTTGTCTAAATTGGGAATTTCATTCAAATCCGTCTTAGGCGGTTTAAAGAACGACAGATAAATCACTGTCAAAATGATAAAAAGCGAGATAGGATATTTCTTAATATAAGATAGCATATCTAAATAATATTACAATTTTCGTGCAAATATAAGTATCATTTTCTATATTTGCACTTTAACTCGCATATTTTATAACGATTTGTAAGATAAAACAAGATTTATGGCAAAAATTGATAGAGCGAACTTCGGCAGCAAATTAGGGGTCATACTCGCTTCTGCCGGCTCTGCAGTTGGGTTGGGTAATATATGGAGGTTTCCATACGAAACAGGAAATCATGGAGGTGCCGCTTTTATACTGATCTATTTAGGTTGTATCTTTCTCTTGGGATTGCCTATTATGATTGCCGAGTTCCTGATAGGACGCCGATCAAGAGCCAACACTGCAAGAGCGTATCAAACATTAGCTCCGGGAACGCATTGGCGTTGGGTAGGACGCATGGGAGTATTAGCAGGTTTCCTGATACTTAGTTATTATGCAGTAGTAGCAGGGTGGACACTTGAATATATTCTTGAGGCTGCCACCAATGGCTTTGCCGGAAAAAACTCCGGAGAGTTTATCTCTTCTTTCCAACAATTCTCCAGTAGCCCATGGCGACCGGTCGTATGGCTGGTAGCATTTTTATTGATTACTCATTTCATTATCGTGAAAGGAGTAGAAAAAGGGATTGAAAAGTCTTCGAAGATCATGATGCCTACCTTGTTTATCATTATCCTCATACTGGTAGTTTGTTCGGTCACTCTACCGGGAGCTGGTGCGGGTATTGAATTCCTGCTCAAACCCGACTTTAGCAAAGTGGACGGAAATGTGTTTTTAAGTGCTATGGGACAGGCTTTCTTCTCTTTGAGTCTGGGTATGGGATGCCTTTGCACCTACGCCTCTTATTTCAGTAAAGAAACCAACCTGACTAAAACAGCTTTCAGTGTAGGAATCATTGATACTTTTGTGGCAATACTAGCCGGATTTATCATCTTCCCGGCAGCCTTTTCGGTTGGCATACAACCGGATTCAGGTCCCAGTCTGATCTTTATCACGCTGCCTAATGTATTCCAACAGGCATTTGGCGGAGTTCCCGTACTAGCATACATATTCTCTGTAATGTTCTACGCATTGTTGGCGATGGCTGCTTTAACTTCTACCATTTCTTTGCATGAAGTAGTAACCGCTTATCTTCACGAGGAGTTTAATCTTTCCCGTGGAAAAGCAGCAAGGTTAGTCACCGGCGGTTGTGTCTTCCTCGGAATATTCTGTTCATTATCATTGGGAGTCATGAAAGGATTCACCGTTTTCGGACTGGGAATGTTCGATCTCTTCGACTTTGTAACAGCTAAAATCATGTTACCACTTGGCGGACTGTGTATCTCCCTCTTTACCGGATGGTATCTGGATAAAAAGATTGTATGGTCAGAGATTACCAATGACGGCTCGTTAAAGATACCGGTATACAAGCTTATCATCTTTATATTAAAATATATCGCACCAATCGCCATCTCACTGATATTTATCAATGAACTTGGGCTAATCAAGCTATAATGTGGAAAAACTTCCTTTATTATACTAAAACCGAACGACAAGGCATTATCGTCCTTGTCGTTCTTATTTTAGGAGTATATGCAGCTCCTGAACTCTTTACCTTTTGCACTCGTACCGAAGATACCGACTGCACAGAGAATGAGAAAGCCGATCAAGAATATAATGACTTTATTTCCTCTCTCCGGGAAACAAAACCTCACCCAAAGTCCGGTCATTCTTTTCCATCAACCCCTCAAAGGGAAATCAAGCTTACGATGTTCGATCCGAACACCGCGGACTCTACTACTTTCCTTTCACTCGGATTACCGTCGTGGATGATAAAGAATATCCTGCACTATCGCCATAAACAAGGCAAATTCCGCCATCCGGAGGATTTTCGGAAGATATACGGACTCACAGAAGAACAATACCAGACTCTTCATCCTTATATCCAAATTACAGAAGATTTCAGTTCGAAAGATAAAGATACAACACGGTTATTAACCGTACAAAGCATACAACGGGACACACTTGTGAAATACCTCCCGGGAACTGTCGTCAGCCTCAACTCTGCTGATACCACCGAACTTAAAAAGATTCCGGGAGTCGGAAGCAATATTGCCCGGATGATCGTAAATTACCGCGAACGGCTGGGGGGCTTTTGCCGGATAGAGCAGTTACAGGAGATTCATCTAAAAGTAGAAAGACTCCGCCCGTGGTTTTCTATTGACACCCATCAGATACACCGTATCAATTTAAACAAAGCCGGTATGGAACGAATGATGCGTCATCCATATATAAACTACTATCAAGCGAAGGTCATCATAGAATATCGGAAAAAGAAAGGAATCTTAAAAAGTCTGAAGCAATTATCCCTTTATGAGGAGTTCACTCCTATTGATCTTGAACGGATCGAGCCCTACATTTGTTATAATAAATAAAAAAAGATGCATTCCTATCACACCAGACAAGAATGCATCACACACAAACAAAACAAACACTCTACTATCATCTTCACAGACTTCCGTAGAGAAGCGACTATAAATATATAGCTAAAAGATAGAACACTTGCAAGGCTCTACCTTTTTGGTATACATTTTTAGAAGTTAGGTTCTCTAATTAATATTTTTTAATCATACCATCCACCATATGGACTGTCCGGTCCGTAATTTTGGCAAGTCCCTCGTCATGCGTCACTATGACAAAAGTCTGCCCCAGACGGTCCCTCAAATCGAAGAACAGTTGATGTAAATCTTCTTTATTATGTGTATCCAGACTACCGGATGGTTCGTCTGCCAGAATAACTGCCGGGTCGTTAATCAAAGCCCGCGCTACCGCTACCCGTTGTTTCTCACCTCCCGACAGTTCATTCGGTTTATGAGAAGCCCGGTCAACCAGCCCCATGAAATCCAGAATCTTCGTGGCACGGTCATTTGCCTCTTTGGAAGAAACGCCTGCAATAAGGCCGGGAATCATCACATTTTCCAATGCCGTAAACTCCGGCAACAGTTGATGAAACTGGAAAACAAAACCGATATTCTTATTACGGAACGCAGATAGTTCTTTCTCTTTCATCCGGCTTACTACTGTTCCGTCAATCTGCACCGTACCCGCGTCCGGTTCATCGAGAGTGCCCATGATTTGCAACAAAGTCGTTTTACCGGCACCGCTCGGGCCTACGATACTGACAATTTCTCCTTTATTGATTTCCAGATCAATGCCTTTCAACACCTGTAATGAGCCGAAACTCTTCGTTATACCTTCTAGTTTTATCATAATAGCCTTTATAATCGTTTAATGACATATTCAGCCAGATAGCACCCAAACACGGCCGGCATATAACTGACTGTTCCACACGTCGATTTCTTATTCTGTTCATCATCCGTCAGCAACACGGCTTTCGGATCGGCTTGTTCCGTACTGAACACTACCGGAAGTTTCCGTTTCATTCCCATCTTCTGCAAGCGTTTCCGTACCGCCTTGCTCAAACCGCAATGATACGTCTCCCAAAGATCGGCAAAACGAACTTGGGTGATGTCACTCTTCGCTCCTGCTCCCATACTGGAAACAATCTTTATACGACGTTTCATCGCCTCATAAATCAGAAAGCATTTCGGACTGATTGTATCAATAGCATCTACTATAAAATCATATTGATTGGCATCCAGCAGTTCCGGTATATTCTCATCTTTCAGGTAGACGGGCAGAACGGTCAATTCGATATCCGGATTTATATCTTTATAACGGGCAGCCAATACTTCCGCTTTCGACATTCCCAGTGTGGAATGCATGGCCGGCAACTGACGATTCATATTGGTAGGCTGCACTGTATCGGCATCTACAATCGTCATCCGTCCGACTCCTGCGCGGCAGATCATCTCGGCGGCGTAAGCCCCCACTCCACCCAATCCCACGACCAATACGTGCGCGTTCCGGATGCGTTCCATCTTTTCCTCTCCTAACAGGAGTGCTGTTCTCTGTTGCCAGTCGTATTTTTCCATCAGTTTTTCTTTAACCATTTATAGAACCATTTACCCACTTTCTCATAATGTTGAGATTCATTATGTCCGCGCGGATCAGAGAATGACACAATTTCCTGCGGTTCTCCAAACTGATCGGGATAGATGATAATCAAACTATTATTAGAGAAATATTTTCCCAGTTGCGCCGGCAGACGTTCAAAAGAGGTATCGTAAGAGATAGACCCGCGACGGGCAGAAACAACCACCAGCAAGTGGTCATAATTCACCTGTCCCGTCAATAACAGGAGATCTTCCCACTCTTCCAGGATGGAAAATTCTGTCGGGGTACCTGCATGTCTTTTCTTCACCAGTTGCTGAAGGCGCATCAATGTACGCTCATTAGCAAAGAAATGCACCCGACAGCCGAGGATACTTCCCATACGGCAGAAATGTTCCACCCACTTTGAGAAACCCGATTCATATTCAGCCTTTGGCGGAACGGCAATATTAATTCGGCGCAGGGTGTTAACCGGCATCAGGAATTTGGCAATCATCACTTCACGATGCGTACCTTTCAATAGGCTTTCAGCCAGATGTCCGAAGAAAGAGTCGACAATATTGGCCTTCCGGTGCAGACCGATCACAACATCTGTAGCTTCATATTCTTTGATCGTATGGATAATCCCCGAAGCAATATTCAAATCATAACGGCTCACCATCGTGACAGGCACATCGGCGGCAGCAGCAATCATGGCAGCCTTCTCCAAATTCCGTTTACCCTGCTGCTCTTTCTTCTCCGAACTGTTATTATCATTAATCACATTCAATGCAACCAATGCATTCTTCTGCTTGGCATCCTTTATCACCAAAGCCAGATTAACCAAATCTTCAATCGTCTCCGGATTAGCGACCGGAATCAGGATCTGCTCCTTATTTATCTGTTTAGCTTCTTCTTCCGCTTGCACATTTTCATCCAGAGCGAAACGGCGGGCCGAACGTTCGGTCACCAAAGAACTGATGACGCAAGTGAAAAGTATCATCACTACCGTACCGTTCAATACATCATCATTCAACAAGCGTTCTCCATTCTCCATAATAATTTCGTGGCCGATCAGTACTGCTGCCAGTGTAGCCGCAGCCTGCGCATTACTCAAGCCGAATATCATGCTCCGTTCATTCGACTGCATCCGATAGATCTTTTGTGTGATCCAGGCAGCCAGCCATTTACTAAAGGTTGCCACCACTGTCATCACAATAGCCACTTTCAATGCTTCACCTCCGGTAAACAGGCTTCTTACATCAATAATCATTCCGACACCAATCAGAAAATAGGGAATAAACAGTGCATTTCCCACAAATTCCAACCGGTTCATCAAAGGAGATACATGAGGAATCAGGCGATTCAATACCAAGCCTGCCAGGAAAGCGCCTAAAATTCCTTCCATTCCCACGAATTCCATCAACCCTCCTCCAAGGAAAACCATTGCCAGTACAAACACAAACTGCATCACGCTGTCATCATACTTCCGGAAGAACCAACGTCCGATACGGGGAAAGAAGAAAACAATCAGGAATCCGAGAAAAGCCACTTTTGCCACAAGAAACACCCAGAACCAACCATCAACAGTGCCTTTAAACATACCACCTATGACGGCAAGAATAATCAAAGCAAGGGTGACGGTGACAGCCGTCCCCCCAATGGTTATATTGACGCTGCGCAAACGCGACAATCCATAACGGCTAATAATAGGATAGGCTATTAAAGTATGGGAAGCGTACATACTTGCCAATAACACCGCCGTGAGAAAGCCATAACCCAGCATACTCATACTACTCCATATTCCCAACGCCATCGGAATCAGAAAGGTGAGCCAGCCGAACACAACACTTTTCGTCCGGTTTTTCTTAAAGTCCTCCATATCCATTTCGAGTCCGGCAAGAAACATGATATAATATAATCCCACTTTGCCGAAGAGTTCGAAACTGCTGTCACGGTCGAGCACATGAAAGCCGTGTTCGCCAATCAATACACCCGCCAGAATCATGCCTATAATATGAGGTATATGAAGACGTCCGAGGATCATCGGAGCAAAGAGAATGATAATCAATACCAAAAAGAATACCCAAGTCGGGTCGGTAATCGGTAAGGTTAAATTAAAATCAAACAGGTTCATAGGCTGTGGCTTTAGGAATTCAATGCAAAGGAACAAAAAAGTTTGCAGAATCACAATGAATGTCCAGACGTATTATTCAGCAGTCAATTACTTACTTTACTACTTTTTTTCCCCCGCTTACCTATCAAGATCTATTTCATTAGGCACTTTTATTTCGTTCTACTATAGTGTCTCTTGCGTATGACTATAGTTATACGCAAGGGAGACTATAGTTATCCTTACGTTACACTATAGTTAAACGAAGTAATATTAGGCAATAAAGATAATCTTATCAAGCTACGAAACCAATCCGATTCGCATCGCGACGGAGAACGCATCCCTTTTGGTGCATTTATCCGATCCAACAACCACACTTGATTATACGTAAGGTTAAAGAAATCCGCCGAAAAACTGAAATATTTCTCTCAAAAGCGATGTTTATATGCTAAATTGTTATAATTTTGCAGCCAAATCTTTTCTATTCGACAGGAAAGAAATTCAATATTCACAATTTAACAAAAGAAAAAGATGAAAGTAGCTATTGTTGGCGTAAGCGGAGCCGTAGGACAGGAATTCCTGCGCGTGCTCGATGAGAGAAATTTCCCGATGGACGAGTTAGTTTTGTTCGGTTCTAAACGCAGTGCCGGAACAACCTATACTTTCCGCGGTAAACAGATCGAGGTGAAACTCTTACAACACAACGATGACTTTAAAGGGGTAGACATTGCTTTCACTTCTGCCGGTGCAGGAACATCCAAGGAGTTCGAAAAAACAATCACCAAGTATGGTGCTGTGATGATCGACAACTCCAGCGCATTCCGTATGGATGCCGATGTACCTTTGGTTGTGCCTGAAGTAAATGCAGAAGATGCATTGGAACGTCCGCGTGGCGTTATTGCCAACCCGAATTGTACGACTATCCAGATGGTAGTTGCACTGAAAGCCATCGAAAAGCTTTCTCATATAAAAACCGTGCATGTGTCTACCTATCAGGCAGCAAGTGGTGCGGGTGCTGCTGCTATGGACGAATTGTACGAACAATATCGCCAGGTATTGGCAAACGAGCCTGTGACTGTAGAGAAGTTTGCCTATCAGTTGGCTTTCAACCTGATTCCGCAGATTGACGTATTTACAGAAAACGGTTATACGAAAGAGGAAATGAAAATGTATAATGAAACACGCAAGATCATGCATTCTGACGTAAAGGTTAGTGCAACTTGCGTACGTGTTCCTGCATTACGCGCTCACTCTGAAAGTATCTGGGTAGAAACAGAACGTCCGATTTCCGTAGAGGAAGCTCGTGAAGCATTCGCTAACGGTGAAGGTCTGGTTCTTCAGGACAATCCTGCAGAAAAGGAATATCCGATGCCGCTGTTCCTGGCAGGTAAAGATCCGGTATACGTAGGCCGTATCCGCAAAGACCTGACAAACGAAAACGGATTGACTTTCTGGATTGTAGGTGACCAGATCAAGAAAGGCGCTGCCCTGAATGCTGTTCAGATTGCCGAATATCTGATTAAAGTAAAAAATATCTAATACAATAGACTGGATATAATATCCGGTCAATGACAGATAAGCCCAATAAATCAACCGGCTTGCAATGTGATAGTGATCGCAATGCAAGCCGTTTTTTTATTTTCTAAATTACCTATTAAAGAAAAGGTACCCATTATTAGGTAAAAGATCCCCAGTTGCAGGTATTAAGATTTGTGAAAATAACTATTTATAGTGATTGATATAAACTTGGTTTTTATCGAATTTTGCACAAAACTTATCTATGAAATATTGTCTTTTTAACATAGCATTCTGGGGGCTGCTATTTTTCAATTTATTTGAGGCCGCAGCTAATTCAAACATCTATACAATCTCGGGACGTGTGACCGAGCCCAAAACGAATTCCCCCTTGCCCGGTGCTTCCATTCTCATTAAAGGCACCTATTTATGGGCTGTATCCAATCAGAAAGGCGAATTCACGATACAAGGAGTGCAGGAGGGAAAATATAATCTGGAAGTTTCTTTTCTGGGTTATGTACCGGCAACAATTCCGGTAAATGTGCACAGTAATATCAAAAACCTACATATAGAACTCAAAGAAAACACGCTTGCACTGGATGATGTAGTCGTTACTGCACAAGCGCCCAAGAATGAGTTAAACACTACGCTCACTATCGGTAATAATGCGCTGGAACATTTGCAGGTATCCAACGTGAGCGATATCTCCGCTCTTCTTCCGGGAGGAAAGACAAAAGTGCCGGATCTTACCACTAATAATATCTTCTCATTACGCGACGGAGGGTCGACAGTCGGTAATGCAGCCTTTGGGACAGCCGTTGAAGTGGATGGGGTACGTATTGGCAATAATGGCTCATTTGGAAATATGAACGGAGCAGATACCCGTAATATCACCGTGGCGGATATTGAATCGGTTGAAGTCATCACCGGAGTACCTTCGGCTGAATACGGGGATTTGAATAGCGGAATGGTCAAGATTCACACCCGGAAAGGGAAAACACCCTGGAACATATTATTGTCCATCAATCCCCGCACCGAACAGGTTTCCTTCTCCAAAGGATTGGATTTAGGAAACGACAAAGGCGTTATCAACATAAACGGAGAATGGACAAAGGCTACCCAAAAGTTGGTATCTCCCTATTCGTCTTATACAAGAAGGGGATTCTCTGCCGGATATAGCAACACTTTCAGCAAAGTGTTCAGATTCGATATCGGTGTTACAGGTAATATCGGAGGAATGAATACCAAAGATGACCCGGATGCCTATTCGGGAGAATACAACAAAGTGAGGGATAACGTATTCCGGGCAAACACTTCACTGGCCTGGCTGCTCAATAAATCGTGGGTCACCAACCTCAAGTTCGACGCATCGGTATACTACAATGACAATAACTCCCATGCACATACTTTCTATTCGTATGCATCGGAACAGCCGGCTGTTCATGCCACGCAAGAAGGATATTTTATGGCAAGCAAACTGCCATATACCTACTTCGCAGATCAGATCATCGACTCCAAAGAACTGGATTATGCCGCATCGTTAAAGTATGAATGGAACAGACGGTTCAAGACTGTAAACAGCAACCTGAAAGCGGGTGTTCAGTGGAAAGCAACAGGGAATGTGGGTGAAGGAGAATATTACAAAGACCCTTCACTGGCTCCGAACGGTTATCGCCCCCGCCCTTACACCGCTTATCCATATATGCATAACGTTTCGCTTTATGCCGAAGAAAGTCTGTCGTTACCAGTGGGAAACACCCTGCTTAGACTGATGGCGGGAGTGCGTTGGGAACATTTGTTTATCAAGGGAACGAACTATAAAAACCTGAATACTCTTTCACCACGTTTCAATGCCAGATGGCAGTTGAACGAACATATCGCTATCCGTGGCGGTTGGGGAATCACTGAAAAGCTTCCCTCTTTCTATACCTTGTACCCCAAACAGGAATACCGGGACATACAGACATTCGGTTTTTCCTATAATAACAATGAATCATCTTATATCTATTACAGCCAGCCCTACACATTACTGCACAATGAGAATCTACGCTGGCAACGGAATCAGAATTCGGAATTGGGCATTGACGTCCATATAGCCCGGACCAGGATTTCGCTAGTCGGTTATTTCAACCGTACCAAGTTACCGTATAAATACACGAGTTCCTATAACCCGTTCTCTTACGATGTTCTCCAATTACCGGAGGGATTCACTATGCCGACTAATCCGCAAATCAATGTGGATAATCAGACGGGAATGGTGTACATACGTGACAATGCATCGAGCTACTGGACTCCTATGGATGTAAAGGTGACCGACCAGACTTTTGTCAAGTCAACCTCTCCCGATAATGGAATGGACGTCATTCGCCGTGGAGCGGAAATGATTGTTGATTTCCCGGAAATAACTCCTATCCGTACGCAATTCCGGTTAGATGCCTCCTATGCTTATACTAAATATATCGACAATTCTTTGTCCTATTATTATCAGAACGGATGGTCGCACACCAGTCTTGCCAACCGCTCCTACCAATATGTAGGTATCTATGCCAATGGCGACAACTTATCGACGACTGCCAACGGTAAACGTACCCACTCATTGGATGCCAATATCACAGCCATCACCCGTATTCCGAAAGCCAGACTGATTATTTCATGCAGACTGGAGGCTTCGCTTGTGAAGCGTTCGCAGAATATCTCCGAATATAAGGGAAAAGAATACGCGTTCAACGTAAGTGAAAGCAGCAATGCCCAAACGGGTGGAAGCATTTATAACGGTGACTCTTATACGGCTATCTGGCCGGTGGCATATCTCGACCTGAACAATGAGATGCATCCTTTCACGTCAGCCGAAGCCGAGAATCCGGAATTCTCTTATCTGATACGCAAATCGGGCAATGCCTACACATTTGCAGCGGATGGATATGATCCTTATTTCTCCGCCAATATCAACATAACCAAAGAGATTGGCGACCATGTGTCTCTTTCTCTCAACGCTATCAATTTCACCAATTCACGGCCGTATGTAAAATCTCATGCAACCGGTGTGAGCGCGCTCTTTACCCCGGATTTCTATTATGGACTTACTTGCCGTATTAAATTTTAAAGATATGAAGCAGTCTATCTACATATTATTACTAACAGTGACCGGGATCTTTGCAGGATGCACGGATCTTGATAAAGAGAATCCGTACGACGATCAGTTGCACAGCCTGCAAGTGACTGCCGTATACCCGGATGGATACTCGGAATATCTCCGGGAAGGAGTGACCGTAAAGATTGAAGATGTCGATCGTGGAAATTCTTACAAGGCTAAAACCGACAAGAACGGAGTGGCGCAATTCTCTCTGACTAAAGGTATATATCGCGTGCAGGTCAGCGACAAGGACGGACAGGATATTTTCAACGGACTGGCCGATAATGTGAAACTGACCAGCGGAAACATGGCGTTCAACCTCCCGCTCATCCATTCCAGAGCCGGGGCTATTATTATTAAGGAGATTTATTGCGGAGGATGTACAAAGTTGCCGCTGGAGGGAAACTACCAGTCCGACAAATATATAATCCTGCATAATAACGATTCGGAAGTGCAATATCTCGATAGTTTATGTTTCGGAGCGCTTGATCCTTACAATTCCCAAGCTACCAATGTCTGGGTAACGCAGGATGAAATAACCGGAGCAACCATCTTCCGGGATTTTGCTCCCATCGTTCAGTGCATCTGGCAGTTTGGCGGTACCGGCAAGACTTTCCCGCTTCAACCGGGAGAAGATGCAGTGATTGCCATCAATGGGGCAGTTGACCATGCAGCGCAATACCCGCAATCTGTCAATCTGAACAAACCGGGATACTTTGTCTGCTACAATAACGTTTATTTTCCGAATACACAGTATCATCCGGCTCCGGGGGATCAAATCACACCGGATCATTATCTGAACGTGGTATTGAAAACCGGACAGGCGAATGCTTACTCGTTCTCTATCTTTTCTCCTGCTACGGTTATCTTTAAAGCTAAGGATACCACGATACAGGACTTTGTTCTAAAAGAGGGAAGTGTGATACAAAAACCGGGAAGTACCACCGACCGGGTGATAGCAGTTCCGCTCGACTGGGTGATTGATGGAGCGGAAGTGTACTACGGTGGTTCCTCCAACAACAAGAAACGTATATCTCCTTCCATCGACGCAGGATATGTCACTCAAAGTGCGACATACAACGGACGCAGCTTATATCGACATGTGGACGAAGAAGCTACGCAGGAAGCAGGTTATGAAGTATTGATGGACACCAACAACTCTTCTACCGATTTTTATGAAAGAGAAAAACAATCTTTGCATGAGTGAGATGAAAAAAATATATATAACAGGTCTTTGGTTACTATGTATAGTGTACGGTGTTTCGGCACAGACTTACGACATTATAGAACGGCGTAATTCCTGGAATACCGGAAAAAATGTTACAGGTATCAGGATGGATAGCATCTCTTCTTCCTATGCCGAACTGTATGGTAAGAATAACCATGGTGATTTCCACCACTCTTACGAAGCGGAGAAATCATGGAATGCCGGAGCAATAGCCAAGTCTATCACTCATCTGAAAGGGTATTCGCTGACTGGTTCTTTCTCATTCGATCATACTTCCGGTAAGGACATGAGTGGTTCCATGTTTATCCAGCCGGGATTTTATCCGGTAGACATTCTAGAGTTCACTCCCGGACGCAAAGACCTGCAACGATACGCTTTTATGGGCGGTATTGCATCAGATATTGCACCTAACTGGCGATTGGGAGGAAAGATTGACTTTGCCGCCTCCAACTATTCCAAACGGAAAGACTTGCGACATACCAATTACCGGCTGGATTTGAAAGTAGCCCCCAGTGTGATGTATCACTCGGGCGATCTAGCCATCGGTTTTTCTTATATGTTCAGCAAAAACAGCGAATCGGTCAAGGCGGAAGTAATCGGGACTACCGAAAACTCCTACAACGCCTTCTTGGACAAAGGACTGATGTATGGAGCTTATGAAGCATGGGACGGCAGCGGGATTCATCTAAGCGAATCGGGAATCAACGGCTTTCCGATCAAAGAACTGTCTAACGGGGGAGCACTGCAACTTCAATGGAAGAGATTTTATGGAGATATCGAATATACCTATTCTTCGGGGTCTGCCGGTGAAAGAGATGCTATCTGGTTCAAATTCCTCACTCACCGGATTGCCTCTCATTTGAGTTATCATTTCAAACAGGGAAAGAAAGAGCATTTTCTACGATTGAACCTGCAATGGTCACATTTGGTCAACAACGAGAATGTGATTAATAAGGAGACTGTTAACGGAATAACGACGACTTATATCAACGGCTCCAACCGCATTTTCGAAAGAGATGCTTTCTCGGTCCATCCCGAATATGAATTTATAAGTCCTCGTACAGAAGTTCGTTTGGGAACACATATTTCAACTTTCAAACGACTGACTACCCAGATGTATCCGTATGTAGCGTCGGAAAAGATGCTTTGTACGCAGACGTATGTATCCAGCGTGTTTCATATAGGGAAATTTGACTTAAAGGCAGCCGCTTCCTTTGCCATAGGAAACTCTACTGAGAAAAGCAGAGTCATTACAACAGATACGGAGCCGGGTGATCCTCCTTATCGCCTGACAGATTATTATAATCTGCAGAATGAATATGCTACTGCTCCACAAGCAACGCTTCGTCTCGGTTTACGCTATCATTTCAACCATGGGATCTATGCTGAAGTACAGGGAAGTTATACACGCGGTTTCAACCTTCACTATATAGATGGTTCGAGCCGTTGGAATGAGACTATCAAGTTAGGATATACTTTTTGAGAACCGGGATATGCTTTTTGAAAACAATGAATATATATATAAACTAAATTATTAAGCAATGAAAAAGAGTTTAACATTTATCTTCGCAGCAGCACTTTTGGTATCTTGCCAACAGGAAGAGAACGAAACGACGACTCCTTCAGACAGTCGTATTACTATCTCGCCTGTTATCACACGCGCTACCGAAGTTAACTTTGAAACCGGAGATAAAATTGGCGTTACAATCATCCAAAACGGTGACTTCGTATATGCGGAAAATAAACTAATGACATTCAATGACGGAGTATTTGCAGGTGACCTGCTTTGGTACCCGGAAGGAAATGACAAATCGCAGATAGTAGCATACTATCCTTATAGAGAAGGTAATACTCCTACTTCTTTTTCTGTAGAAGCCGATCAGACCACCGGATATGGGGCATCAGACCTTATGGCAGCAAGCAATAAAGATGTACTTCCTACTGTAAATACTATAACAATGAACTTTAAGCATCTGCTTACCAAACTGGTCATTAATGTAACAAAGGAAGTAGAAGCCAACATAACATCCATTGCATTGAAAGGCTCTATCCCGACTGCAACTCTTGATCTGGCTGCCCTTACAGTTACTGCTGACGCGAATGTCGCAGCTACAAACATTACGGCACAGGTTGTTGAAACGAACAAAACTTACCGCGCCCTCATCGTTCCCCAAACGGTAGCTTTGACGCTCGAAGTAGCAACTTCTGATGGCAAGACCTTGTCGCAGAAACTCACATCTACTACTTTAGCGCAAGGAGGACAATACAGCGTAAACATCCGTGTATTGCCTGACGATATAGAGGTTAAACTTATCGGTGACATCGAAAACTGGACAGATGAAGGTGAAATCGGAGCAGACAATGAGATTCCTTTCGAAGAACATCTCAATGAGAACTATTTCTTATACGATAATGTAAAATATAACACGGTAACTTTGGCGAACGGTACTACGTGGATGGCTGAACCGCTTATTTATCTTCCGAAAGGATATACTCCTTCTACCGATCCTACTGCTGATAGTCATGTTTGGTACCCGTATGAAATCAAAGCTGACGGTGCAACCGTAGCCACAACAGAGGAAAGTGCTATCAAAGAATTAGGTTATCTATATGATTTCCAAGTTGCACTGGGCGGTAAGGAAATTACTGAAAGCAATCTGAACTCTTTTGAAGGAGCGCAAGGTATTTGTCCGAAAGGTTGGCACATACCAACACGTCTGGAATACTTTAATCTGGTAGGAAAAACAACGAATGATGTCGACGGCAAGGTACCGGCTGATGGTGATAAAGCTCTTTTCTATGATGCAGTTTATGACGGCGCCAAAATATCATCACTGAATAATGCAGGATTCAATTACCAATTCTCCGGCGTTCGTATGGCAACAAGCCTTACAGGTGCCGGCAGCTATCAAAAAACGGCAATAGCAGAAGATGCCAATATTCAAACTGCATGGCACGGAAAACCGGCAATGAATTATCTTATGACTTCGACTGCCTTCAAGCCCGTATACAATAGCACCAGCGGACTACTTACCAATATACAGTTCTTTGGATTAATGAGTACAATCAATGCAAAGTATTCGGAAGGCAGATTATCATTATCTTATGTCAGCATTAAAGCCGGTATGCAACTCCGTTGCGTAAGGGATCAAGCTGCCAACTAAAGGAGTAGTATTTGTTTCAAGCATGGTTGAAACTCCCCGCCCGTAAGGCGAACTATTAAAAGCTATAAACAAACGAAAAACAGATTACAAACTATATAAAAACGAAGCAATAACAATGAAAACAAAAAAGCTAACAATCGCAATTGCCCTTATGGCAATGACTTTTATCGGAACTTCATGTGGTAACAAACAACAGAAAAGCGCATCAGAAGCGACTACAGAACAGTCTGCATCTTCCGCTTTGGAAATTGATTCTCTCCTTGCCAATGCCGAAAACCTTGCAGGACAAGAAGTAACCATTGAAGGCGTTTGCACACATACCTGCAAACATGGTGCAAAGAAAATCTTCCTGATGGGCAGTGACGATACCCAAGTGATCCGTGTAGAAGCCGGAACATTGGGAGCCTTCGATCCTAAATGTGTGAACTCTATTGTCCGTGTTACCGGAACATTGAAAGAACAACGCATCGACGAAGCCTACCTCCAAAACTGGGAAGCACAACTCAAAGCACAAGCTGCCGAAAAACACGGAACCGGTGAAGCCGGATGCGATTCTGAAAAGAAAGCACGCGGCGAAACAGCCAACAGTCCCGAAGCCCGCATCGCAGACTTCCGCGCAAAAATAGCCGACCGCAAAGCAGAAACAGGAAAAGAGTATTTATCTTTCTATTTTATGGAAGCCAACTCGTATGAAGTGGAGTAGTACTGTTCGTAAATGGAGCCGGCTCATACACCGTGACCTGTCATTTTTCTTTTCCGGAATGGTATTGATATATGCCATTTCCGGAATTGTAATGAATCACCGTGACACGATTAATCCGAACTTCTCCATCACACGGAAAGAATATAAAATAGCGGAAAAGCTACCGGACAAAGCAGGAATGAGTAAAGAGAAAGTACTTACTCTACTGGAACCTTTGGGAGAAACCGGCAACTATACCAAATACTACTTCCCGAAAACGGACGTAATGAAAGTCTTCCTGAAAGGCGGTTCCAGCCTTCTGGTAAACGTGAAGACAGGAGAAGCGGTATATGAATCCGTCACCCGTCGCCCGCTTATCGGAGCGATGTCCCGTTTACATTACAATCCGGGACAATGGTGGACTTACTTCGCGGATATTTTCGCTATCGCCCTTATTATCATTACTCTTTCCGGCATTATCATGCTGAAAGGGAACAAGGGCATTATCGGCAGAGGAGGAATAGAACTAATAGTCGGAATCTTGATTCCCATTCTTTTCCTTTTCTTCTTTTGAATCGAAATAACAGATAAAATCAAATGGAACAAATTATCGAATGTAACAACCTGACGCACTACTACGGTAAACGGTTGATTTACGAAAACCTTAGTTTCACAGTGCCCAAAGGACGTATCCTGGGACTATTGGGAAAGAACGGTACGGGCAAAACCACCACTATCAATATCTTGAGCGGTTACCTGAAACCCCGTTCGGGAGAATGTCGCATCTTCGGACAGGAGATACAGACCATGGCACCGGCTCTGCGCCGCCATATCGGACTGCTCATCGAAGGTCATGTGCAATACCAATTCATGACCATCACCGAAATAGAAAAATTCTACGCAGCCTTCTACCCCGGCCAGTGGAAAAAAGAAGCGTACTACGAACTGATGAATAAATTGAAAGTAGCTACCGGACAGCGCATCTCACGTATGTCCTGCGGACAGCGCTCTCAAGTAGCTCTCGGACTGATTCTCGCACAAAACCCGGAACTTCTGGTACTGGACGACTTCTCGCTCGGACTCGATCCCGGCTACCGCCGCCTGTTTGTGGACTATCTCCGCGACTATGCCCGTTCGGAAGGTAAAACCGTCTTTCTGACCTCGCATATCATTCAGGATATGGAGCGTCTCGTTGACGACTGCATTATTATGGACTACGGAAAGATACTGATTCAGAAACCAATCGCCGAATTACTGGAAAAAGGACGCCGCTACACCTTCACCATTCCCGAAGGTTACGAGCTTCCTGCATCGGATGATTTCTACCATCCTTCCATCATGCGGAACCAGTTGGAGACTTTCTCCTTCCTGCAACCGGCAGAAACAGAAGCCAAACTGAAATCAATGTCAGTGCCCTATACAGACTTGCACTGTGAGCAAGTCAATTTGGAAGATGCCTTTATCGGCCTCACCGGGAAATACTGATTAAATTAAGAATAAGAGTTGGCAACTCGTAACCCATAAATCATCATTCATAAATCATAAATCCTCAAGAATGTACGCTATATTTTATAAAGAATGGATAAAGACACGGTGGTATTTTCTGCTTGCCGTGCTCGCCACACTTGGTTTTACAGGCTACTGTATGCTCCGTATCAACCGGGTGGTAGAAATGAAAGGGGCTGCCCATGTATGGGAAGTCATGCTGCAACGGGATGTCATCTTCATTGATATGTTGCAATATATTCCTCTGATTGCCGGAATCCTGATGGCAATCGTGCAATTTGTCCCCGAGATGCAACGCAAATGTTTGAAACTGACCCTCCATCTGCCTTATCCGGAACTGAAAATGACGGGCAATATGTTACTCTCCGGACTCATACTGCTTCTTGTCTGCTTCGCTTCCAATTTCCTGTTGATGGAGATCTATCTGAACGGAATCCTTGCCCATGAGCTCAAAAACCACATACTGCTTACCGCTTTAACGTGGTATCTCGCCGGCATCTCCGGCTATCTGCTCGTCGCATGGATTTGCCTCGAACCGGCATGGAAACGCCGTATCCTGAATCTCATTATCGCAGTATTGTTACTCCGAATCTTCTTCCTGTCGCCTACGCCGGAAGCATACAACAAGTTTCTCCCTTATTTAGTGGTCTATACTTTGTTGACAGCCTCTTTCTCGTGGCTCTCTATCGTACGGTTCAAGGCCGGAAAACAGGATTAACCAATAAAAAAATTAAAGATTAAAAATTAAAAGATTGAGAAATGAGACGTTTCAGTACCATACTATTATATGTAACCATCGCTTTTCTGCTTCTTTGGCAGTTGCCCTGGTGCTACAATTTCTTTGTCGTAAAGCCAGAAAAGACTCCCTTTACCCTGTATAGTTTCGTAATTGGCGATTTCGCCCAGATGGGACAAGAAGAAGGGAAAGGAACCGTGCGCCGCGACCTTGCAGGAAACATTTATTCGGAAGCTGCTTTCGACAGCATCCTGCCTATGTTTTATTTCCGTCAGTTGATGTCTGATGAGCGTTTTCCGGATACCATTCAAGGAATCGCAATGACTCCTAAAATGGTGCAGACAGAAAACTTCAACTTCCGCAGTGTGCCTTCGGATATAAACGCACCTTCTATCGGGCTTTACCCACTGATGGAATCTATGTCAGGACGTGTGGACCTGAAAATGCCGGATGACGTATTCCGTATCACCTCCAAAGGGATCGAATTTATCGACATGGCTACCAACAGCGTGAAGGAAGACAAAAGCCTTCAGTTTACCGAAGCTATGACTAAGAAGGATTTTCGTTTTCCGGCAACGGAAATCGTAGGAAATCCGACGGTGAAAAAGGAGTATGACGAAGGTTATCTTCTGTTGGATGCCGACCGTCGTCTGTTTCATCTGAAACAGGTGAAAGGACGCCCGTATGTCCGTGCCATCACCTTGCCTGAAGGCCTGACATTAGAACATCTGTATCTGACCGAGTTCAGAAACAAAAAGACGCTTGCTTTTATGACCGATGTCAACAAGGCTTTCTATGTGTTGCAGAACCGGACGTATGAAATCGTTAAAACAGGAATCCCGGCATTTGATCCGGAAACGGATGCGCTCACCATCATCGGTAATATGTTCGACTGGACAGTCCGCGTGACAACTCCGGCTTCAGATAACTATTACGCATTGGATGCCAACGATTATTCGCTGATAAAGAAGCTGGAGAACGAATCGAACGTTCATTCCATGCCAGGTATTACGTTCACATCTTACACAGATAAATATGTAATGCCACGCTTCGAATAATGTTTCAATAATTGAATGTAACATGGGTGAGGGGTTATCAAAAGTCACATTTAATTTATTGACTTTTGATAACCCCTCACTGTTTCCTTTCCACGCATTTAGAGAAAACAAAAGGATTTACAATTATTTCTTCAATAAGTATGTTTTTTCCAGCAAAAAGGTTTACCTTTGCCGACTCATTCAACTATTTAAACCGCAATTGCTTCTGCATTATACTCAAACAAATACGGTAAAACGAAATAACTCAAACTAAAAACCGTATGAAAGTTTACCAAGCATTTGCTTTCCTAAGTATCTTCATCATATTGTTCTATAATTGTTCGCTCCCTGCTGATGACGAAAAAAAGGGAGAATTAGGAGGAGGAGACACTATCACACCCGAACTTCCCTGGGAAGGAGAGATGGACAAATTCACCATCAACTCTAAAGAAGGAATCCATCTGAATGATCCACAGGAAGACGCCGGAACAGCTTATGTCACCATTCCTTCTACCTCTATAAAAAATACCCGTTGGGAATTTGGAGTTCACCTCACCTTCAACCCCTCCGCCAACAATTATGCACGATTTTATCTGACTTCTTCCTCAAACATTCTTTCCGGTAATTTAAACGGCTATTATATTCAGATTGGAGGAGCAAAAGACAATGTAGCTCTTTATCGTCAAAACGGAGAGCAGTCTAAACTACTGGCTTCGGGAAGAGAACTGATGAAAGGCGACTCATCACCGAAACTATATATAAAAGTAGAACGTGACAATAACGGTTACTGGACTTTTTGGACACGGCTTGAATCCGAGAATGAATACGTAAAAGAAAAACAGATAAAAGATACCGATATACAGACTTCCCGCTACTGCGGTATATACTGCATTTACACCAAAACCCGTTGTAAAGGATTCACGTTCCATCACATACAGTTGTCTAATGACGTAGAAACGAACACATCACCCGACGAAACACCCGATACCCCCGATACGGTTCTACCGGACAATCCCGACACTCCCGAATTACCGGAAGATGTGAGAGGTATGCTTCTTTTCAACGAAATAATGTATGATAATGCTACTGACGGTGCAGAATATGTAGAAATTTATAATCCGGGTGAAAAGACTATTACTCTGCCAACTCTCTATCTATACAAAATGTATGAAAGTGGCACAGTATACAGTACTACCACTCTTTGTAACGAGAGTTCCTCCACTCCCATCACCATTCCATCCAAAGGTTATCTTTGCTTCAGCAAATACACCAGCAAGGTCATTCGGAAACATAAAGTAAATGGAGAGAACCTGATAGAAATACCCAAATTCCCGACTCTTAATAACGACGGAGGCTATCTGGCACTCTCCTGTAGCGAGAAGCCGGAGAAAGGACAAACTTTTGATACTTGCCGTTTTAGAGATGAGATGCACGATTCTGACAACAAAAAGACAACCGGCATTTCGCTTGAAAAGAAATCTCCGGAGTTGTCCTCGCTCAACAAAAACTGGCGTTCGTCCAAACACGCGACCGGAGGCACACCGGGAATAAAAAATAGGTAAGAGTATACATATCTATGATAAATTCCCTACTTTTGTAGACAAAGATAAACTTATTCGAATCATTCATCCTCAAACGAATTTAAATAGCAGATATGAGTCCAGCCGTTATATCTATCACTATTGTGGCATACTTTATAATCCTGTTCACTATCTCTTATATAGCAGGACGCAAAGCTGACAATGAAGGGTTCTTCGTAGGAAACCGTAAATCGGCATGGTATGTTGTTGCCTTTGCCATGATTGGTTCCACCATTTCGGGAGTTACTTTTGTATCTGTTCCGGGCATGGTACAAGCTAGCAGTTTCTCTTATCTGCAAATGGTACTCGGCTTTATAGTCGGACAGTTTATTATCGCCTTTGTGCTTGTTCCACTGTTCTATCGGATGAATCTGGTTTCTATCTATGAATATTTGGAGAACAGATTCGGAGCTTCATCCTATAAAACAGGAGCATGGTTCTTCTTTATCTCAAAGATGCTGGGAGCTGCCGTTCGACTATTTCTGGTATGCCTGACGCTGCAACTGCTGATCTTCGAGCCTTTCCATCTTCCTTTCCTGTTGAATGTCATACTTACCGTATTTATAGTATGGCTCTATACTTTCCGGGGCGGAGTGAAATCATTGATATGGACGGATGTATTGAAAACATTCTGCCTGGTAGTCTCTGTGATACTATGTATCTATTATATAGCCTCCAACTTGCACCTCAACTTTAGCGGCCTGATTACTACCATATCAGATAGTGACTTCTCCAAAACATTCTTCTTCGACGATGTTAATGACAAACGCTATTTCTTCAAGCAATTCCTAGCAGGAGTGTTCACTGTCATTGCTATGAACGGACTCGACCAGGATATGATGCAACGCAATCTTAGCTGCAAGAATTTCCGGGATTCACAGAAGAATATGATTACCAGTGGAATCTCACAGTTCTTTGTCATTCTGCTTTTTCTGATGCTGGGAGTACTGTTATATACGTTTACAGCACAGCAAGGCATTGGGAATCCGGAAAAAAGCGACGAGTTGTTTCCGATGATTGCTACCGGAAATTATTTTCCCGGCATAGTCGGAATATTATTCATTATCGGACTGATAGCCTCCGCCTATTCTGCAGCGGGTTCTGCCTTGACGGCACTGACCACTTCCTTTACTGTAGATATTTTACATGCACAGAAAAAAGGAGAGGCGGCACTTAGCCAAATACGCAAACATGTACATATCGGTATGGCAGTTGTGATGGGAGCAGTCATTTTCGTATTCAATCTGCTGAACAACACCAGTGTGATTGATGCGATTTACACATTGGCCAGTTATACGTATGGCCCTATCTTAGGACTGTTCGCTTTCGGCATCTTCACCAAGAAACAAGTTTATGATAAATATATTCCGTTGGTAGCTATCGCTTCTCCTATTCTTTGCTATATCCTTCAAAGAAATTCGGAAGCATGGCTCAACGGTTACCAAATTAGTTACGAGTTGTTGATAATCAATGCCCTGTTCACATTCCTTGGACTCTGTTTGTTCATCAAAAGACAAGACAAAGAAACATCTTACACAACTCATACTACAAAACAAAAAGTAAAATAATGAAAACAACAATCAACTGTTTTCTTCCTTTCAGCCGGTTGGAAGAAACTGTGCAAACAGTTAAGGAGTTACGTGCATCGACGCTGGTAGACAAAATTTATTTATTGGCATCGCCAATTACCAATGTCTGTATTCCCGGATGCGAACTCATCTCTGTAGAGAAAATGCAGTCTACACAAGCGATGCGAGCTATTGCAGATCATTCTGATAAAACATATACCTTGCTTTATACCAAACACACTGCACTAAAAATAGGCATGTTCGCTCTTGAAAGAATGGTTCAAGTAATGGAAATGACCCAAGCTGGCATGGTATATGCAGACCATTACCAACAGATAGACGGTGTGCAAAAAACAGCTCCGGTCATTGATTACCAACCCGGTAGCCTGCGTGACGACTTCAATTTCGGCTCGGTTTTACTGTTCAATGCCAACGCATTCAAGGAAGTTATAGAAAATACAGAAGAGGAATATCAATATGCAGGCTTGTATGATTTGAGACTCAAAATATCCCAAAAGAGCAAACTGGTACACATCAACGAATATCTATATACCGAAGTAGAAAGTGACAAGCGGAAAAGCGGTGAGAAGCAGTTCGATTATGTAGACCCTAAAAACCGTCAGGTACAGATTGAAATGGAACAGGCATGCACCAACCATTTGAAGGAAATTGGCGGATATCTTTATCCTATCTTCCGTCCCGTAGACTTTTCTTCTCACACTTTTGAATATGAAGCTTCTGTCATTATACCCGTACGCAACCGTATTCGCACAGTCAAAGATGCCGTACGCTCGGCACTGAACCAGCAAACGACCTTTCCGTTCAATGTCATTGTCATCGACAATCATTCAACAGACGGGACCAGTGAAGTTCTCCATGAACTTAGTTCGGACAAGCGGCTGATTCACGTCATTCCCGAAAGAGATGACCTCGGTATAGGCGGATGTTGGAACATAGGTATCCATCACGAGAAATGCGGAAAGTTTGCCGTCCAACTTGATAGCGATGACGTGTATAAAGACGAACATAGCCTGCAAATCATCATTGATACTTTCTATAAACAGAAATGTGCAATGGTAATCGGCACTTATATGATGACTAACTTTGATATGCAGGAAATTGCCCCCGGCATCATCGATCATAAGGAATGGACGCCCGACAACGGACGAAATAATGCATTACGTATCAACGGTCTGGGAGCTCCCCGTGCATTCTACACTCCCATTCTTCGGGAAATCAAAGTCCCGAACACAAGCTATGGAGAAGATTATGCTCTTGGATTGAAAATTTCACACGATTATCAGATAGGCAGAATATACGACGTGATTTACCTTTGCCGCCGTTGGGAAGGCAACTCGGATGCTGCACTGCCTGTTGAGAAAATCAACCAGAATAATCTATATAAAGACCGACTTCGTACGTGGGAATTGGAACAGCGCATCCTGCAACAAGAAACGACATTAGAGAAAATTCAGCAAAAAATCGAACAGTTATTCCAAAAGCAAACTCTTTCTTGGGAACTAGCCAAAGAGAATTACCAAGCATTGGAACAGTATCGGTCACGAACAAAAGAAATATCCAAATGGTTTGGTAATCAAGGTTTAGCTGCGAACCTATTCCTTAATCCGAAACGTATTCTTTCGGCTACCGCACAGACAAACACTGCCTCCATTCATTCACGACCTTGCTTCCTCTGCCAAACAAACCGACCGCAGGAACAAGAGTTCATCAGTTATAGGAATTATCAGATACTGGTTAATCCCTATCCCATATTCAAACACCACTTTACAATTGTAGATAAGGAACACAAGTCGCAATCCATAGTCGGGCGTTTTAAAGATATGATAGAATTCACCGACATAATGAGAGAATACTTCCTTTTGTATAATGGACCGGAATGTGGAGCTTCCGCTCCCGATCATGCCCATTTTCAAGCTTGCAGTAAAGAGGAAAGAATGCAAGGACCATATTGCGATCACATAGATTTAATAGATAACGACAAGGTGCAAATTAGTTATGAAGATTTCCCGTACAGTTTCATCAGGATTCAGGCGAAAAACAAGACAACAATGTCGAAAACCTTTCATCTGATTTACGACATTTTAGCTGCCAATAATAACGGAAAAGAACCAATGATGAATATTCTTGCCTGGTATGGTTTGGAACGCACCAAAGAGGATTTTGGAAAGAACTATGACGATGAATTTGAGTCAGTGGCCGAACACCCTTACAATTGTATTATCTTCTTACGCAGCAAACATCGTCCTGACTGCTATTACGCAAAAGGGGACGAACAAATTATCATCAGTCCTGCTATTGCTGAAATGAACGGCATATTCCCTATAGTACGTGAAGAGGATATGGAGAAACTGACTCCTGAAAAGGTATATGATATCTATCGGGAAGTATCTATATCCAAAGAAAAACTGCAAAAAATACTAGAACGTATTAAAGCTGTATTATGACTCAACCTCAAATAACAGTTGGTATCCTTTCCGGGAAAGAGATTGAATTCTCTTTCCCGGTGAAATTTAGTTCTTCTGTCGGAACGGAAATTTCCGGGACACAGAAAGTTATTTATCAGGATGGGAAAATTCATTGGCAAGGGAAAGAGTACGACGAATTATCCTTCATTCCTCCACAAAATGCACATGCTTTCTTTGAACTGAAAGATGTGACCATCGGAATCAACTTCCATTGGGAACGCAAAGAAGTCCAGAAATTCAAAGGGGAATTAAAGATTATCATCGAAGGAGAACAACTAACCGCCATCAATGTGATTTCCATTGAAGAATATCTTACCAGTGTAATTTCATCAGAGATGAGCGCAACAGCTTCTTTAGAACTACTAAAGGCTCACGCCGTCATCTCCCGAAGCTGGCTACTCGAAAAAAATAAAGAATTAAGAATGAAGAATGAAGAATTTAAAAGAACTTTGCAAAAAGACAGCGCAGCCAATTCTTCATTCTTCATTCCTAATTCTTCATTTATTAAGTGGTATGACCATGAAGCACATAGAAATTTCGATGTATGTGCCGATGATCATTGCCAGCGTTATCAGGGAATTACACGAGCCTCAACACCACAAGCCATCGAAGCAGTCTCCGCCACGCGGGGGGAAGTGCTGATGTATAAAGGAGCGATTTGTGATGCCCGTTTCTCTAAATGTTGTGGCGGAGCTTTTGAAGAGTTCCAAAATTGTTGGGAAAATATAAAGCATCCTTATCTAATCAGACAACGGGATAGCAAGACTGAAAAACAACTTCCCGATTTGACCATAGAGGCGGAAGCTGATAAATGGATACGTACCTCACCTGTTGCTTTTTGTAATACGCAGGATAAGAAAATTCTAAGCCAAGTACTAAACAACTACGATCAGGAAACAGCAGACTTCTATCGTTGGAAAGTCAGTTATTCGCAACAGGAGCTTTCAGAACTGATTCATCAACGTTCGGGAATTGACTTCGGGCAAATTCTGGATTTAATTCCTATAGAACGTGGAACGTCGGGACGTCTTGTCCGATTGAAAATTGTAGGAACCTTGCGAACGCTTATTATCGGGAAAGAACTGGAAATACGCCGTACCTTATCTACTTCCCATCTGTATAGTTCCGCCTTCGTAGTAGACAAGGAATATGAGGAAAAAGGACATAAAGAGGATAAAATCCCTTCACGATTCATCCTTACCGGAGCCGGATGGGGGCATGGAGTAGGACTTTGCCAGATTGGTGCTGCCGTAATGGGAGAGCAAGGTTACAAATATGAAGAAATACTGTCTCACTATTACCCCGGCAGTACACTCGAAAAACAATATCAATAAAAAAGAATAATACCATGACAACACCCACTACAAAAAGAAATCCCTGGAGCTGGATACCCACCCTCTACTTCGCAGAAGGGCTGCCATACGTAGCGGTAATGACGATTGCTGTTATCATGTACAAGCGTTTGGGATTATCCAATACGGAAATAGCCTTATATACTTCCTGGCTCTATCTTCCCTGGACTATCAAACCGCTATGGAGTCCTTTCGTCGACCTGGTGAAAACGAAACGCGCCTGGATTATTGCCATGCAAGGTTTCATCGCTGCCGGATTTGCGGGGATAGCCTTCTTTATTCCGACTGCCCATTATGTACAGTTGACTCTTGCTTTTTTCTGGCTGCTGGCGTTCAGTTCCGCTACGCATGACATCGCAGCAGACGGTTTCTATATGCTCGGGCTCAATAATAAAGAACAATCTTTCTTTGTCGGTATTCGAAATACGTTTTACCGGCTTGCCAATATTTTCGGGCAGGGAATTCTAGTCATGCTGGCAGGATGGCTGGAAACATCACAGAACAATATTCCCTTGGCATGGAGTATTACATTCTACCTCCTTGCCGGATTATTTCTGGCTCTTACTATCTATCATCGACTTATCCTCCCCCATCCTGATTCGGACATTAAACGTCCCGGACTCACACCGGGTAAGTTGTTGGGGGATTTTCTCCTGACCTTTGTCACATTCTTTCAGAAAAAGAACCTCGGTCTCATGTTCTTTTTCCTCCTCACCTATCGGTTGGGAGAATCACAGTTAGCCAAAATAGCTTCTCCTTTCCTGCTCGACACGACCGATAAAGGTGGACTGGGTTTATCCACAGCAACTGTCGGAATGATCTACGGTACCATAGGTGTCATAGCTTTATTGCTCGGTGGAATCATTAGTGGTTTCCTCGTTTCCCGTGACGGATTCAAGAAATGGATATTACCCATGGCATTAGCCATCAACATTCCCGATCTATTATATGTATGGATGGCTGCCGCCACCCCGGACAATCCTATATTTATAGCCATTTGTGTAGCGATCGAACAGTTGGGGTATGGTTTCGGCTTTACCGCTTATATGCTATATCTGATTTATATAGCGGAAGGTGAACACAAAACGGCGCACTATGCTATCGGAACCGGATTTATGGCACTGGGCATGATGATTCCCGGTATGCCTGCCGGATGGATACAGGAACATCTCGGATACACAAACTTCTTTATCTGGGTTTGTATTTGTACCCTGCCCGGTATCGTCGCCTCATTAATGATTCGCAACCGACTGGAGGATTCTTTCGGAAAGAAACAATAAAAAACTCAAAGATATGATACTCATTGCAGATAGTGGTTCTACCAAAACCGACTGGTGCATCGTTTTCAACGGCACCCCAATCAAACGAATTGGAACGAAAGGGATTAATCCCTTCTTCCAATCAGAAGAAGAAATTCAACAAGAGCTGACACATTCCCTCCTGCCACAACTACCGGAAGGAACAATCAACTCCGTCTTTTTTTATGGTGCAGGATGCACTCCCGAAAAGGCTCCCGTCCTCCGGCGGGCTATTGCCGACAGCCTGCCCGTCATCGGGAACATCAAAGCCAACTCGGATATGCTTGCCGCTGCCCGCGGACTATGCGGACATGAAGCTGGGATTGCCTGCATCCTCGGCACAGGTTCCAATTCCTGTTTCTACAACGGTGAAGAGATTGTCAACAACATCTCCCCTCTTGGATTCATCCTGGGAGATGAAGGAAGCGGCGCAGTCTTAGGAAAACTATTGGTAGGCGATGTACTGAAAAACCAGCTTCCACCCGCCATCAAAGAAGCTTTCTTAAAACATTTCGACCTGACGGCTCCCGAAATCATCGACCGCGTTTACCGCCAACCCTTTCCGAACCGTTTTCTGGCTAGTCTCTCCCCTTTCCTTGCACAGCATCTGGAAGAACCGGCTATCCGTTCACTAGTGCTCAACAGCTTTATCGCTTTTCTCCGCAGAAACGTGATGCAATATGATTATAAGCAATATCCGGTACATTTTATTGGTTCCGTAGCTCACTGTTACAAGGAGGTTTTGCAGGAGGCTGCGCAAACAACAGGTATTCAGATCGGTAAGATTCTTCAAAGTCCGATGGAAGGACTGATTCAATACCATCAACAATAATTCTTTTACCTATTGTAATTTATAACCAGTAATTATAAAAATGCAGATAACCGAACAACCGTCCTTTTACGATCATCTGGAAAAGAAATCTGTACGAGAGATATTAGAAGATATCAACCAGGAAGATCAGAAAGTAGCATTAGCCGTACAAAAGGCTATTCCACAAATTGAAGAGCTTGTCAATCAGATTGTACCCCGCATGAAACAAGGCGGACGCATCTTTTATATGGGAGCCGGCACAAGCGGTCGCCTGGGAGTATTGGATGCTTCCGAAATTCCTCCTACTTTCGGAATGTCTCCCAACTGGATTATCGGACTGATTGCAGGAGGTGATACAGCCCTGCGCAATCCGGTAGAAGGAGCCGAAGATGATGAAAATCGAGGTTGGGAAGAACTCGTCGAACACCAGATCAACGAAAAAGACACCGTTATCGGCATTGCCGCTTCCGGCACTACCCCGTACGTAATCGGTGCTTTACGGGAAGCCCGTAAACACGGTGTCCTGACAGGTTGTATCACCAGTAATCCCGATTCTCCAATGGCGGCAGAGGCAGATGTCGCCATCGAAATGATTGTAGGACCGGAATATGTGACAGGCAGTTCCCGGATGAAATCAGGCACCGGACAAAAAATGATTCTGAATATGATTAGCACCTCCGTCATGATTCAACTTGGACGGGTGAAAGGAAATAAGATGGTAAACATGCAGCTTAGTAATCATAAACTGGTAGAAAGAGGCACCAGGATGATTATGGAGGAACTAGGATTAAATCATGACCATGCACAAAAATTGTTACTGTTACACGGTTCGGTTAAGAATGCAATTGACGCTTACCGATATTCTCAAGATCATTAAAATCTCTACTTACTCTTGTTTAACCAACTTATATTATACGCATCACATACCAATCTTATTAATACGGAATATGACACATTAACCATTATTATTCATCCGACAGCCTCATAGATACAATACAAAAAGATTTTGAAACAAAATCAAAAACATTTATTGAACAAACCGGTTTGTTCACACTTCTTCATTTTATCTCCGAAGAAAAAACTTCAAGAAAAAGTAGATTGGTATCAACAGTATAAATAATTGAAACATACCCAAAGCCCGTTCTTATCAATACCAACTATCTTTGCATCGTGTCACAGTACAGACAAAAAATAAACCATTTTTGGAATTTAAGACACAAAGAAGATAATTTCATTAAATATAGTATTTATGAAGAAGGATATTTGCATCATTTTGAGCCTGCTGTTATATACTTTTCAATTACCAATTATCTACAAAGTAGAATATCCGGTTACAGTGAAACGTAAGATCAATGATTAACAACAAATTATTAAATATTGAAACCATGAAAAGATTATTTCTATTCTTCTACCTCTCTGTTGTGAGTATAGCAGCATTTGCCGCTGAACAATTCGTAGTATTCACACCGACCGATAATCATTTTCCGTTGATATCCCAAGGAGTTCCTCGTCCGATATATGTAGATTCTTCCGAAGACAAAGGAGTGATGATAGCTGTCGGCAATCTTCAACAAGATATACTGCAAGTATGCGGAACGAAGCCTGAGCTCTTAACAAACGTAAGTTCGAAACACTGTGTCATTGTAGGTACCTATAGTACTCCTTTTGTAAAAAAACTGATAGCTGCAAACAAAATAGATAAAAAAGAGCTGGAAGGGAAAAACGAGAAATATATCCTGCAAGTTGTCACTAATCCCTGTGAAGGAGTAGATGAAGCAGTGGTTATCATCGGCAGCGACAGACGCGGTACGATCTATGGTATCTATGAACTGTCTGAACAAATGGGGGTATCTCCCTGGTATTGGTGGGCAGACGTCCCTATCCGAAAGCAACAGAATGTATATGTAAAGCCGGGACAGTATACAGACGGAGAACCTGCAGTGACCTACCGCGGTATCTTCCTGAATGATGAAGCGCCCTGTCTGACCGGTTGGGTAAAACAAACCTACGGCACAAACTACGGTGACCACCGTTTTTATACACAAGTTTACGAATTGATACTACGCCTAAAAGGTAATTTCCTTTGGCCTGCCATGTGGAGCTGGGCTTTCTATGCAGACGACCCGGAGAATAGTAAGACTGCTGATGAAATGGGAATCATCATCGGTACATCCCACCACGAACCAATGGCACGCAACCATCAGGAGTGGTCACGCAAGCGCAAAGAATATGGTGCATGGGATTATACAACTAACAAAAAAGTGATCGATCAGTTTTTCCGTGAAGGTATCGAACGGATGCAGGGCACAGAAGATATCGTAACCATCGGTATGCGCGGAGACGGTGACGCAGCCATGAGCGAAAACACCAACGTGAAACTGCTGGAAGACATAGTAAAGAACCAACGCAGAATCATTGAAAAGGTGACTAAACGACCTGCCAAAGCAACCCCGCAAGTCTGGGCACTATACAAAGAAGTACTGGATTACTATGATAAAGGTATGCGTGTGCCCGATGATGTTATCATGCTATTATGTGATGACAATTGGGGCAATGTATGCCGTCTGCCAAATGCCAAGGAACGTAAGCATCCGGGCGGTTGGGGCATGTATTACCATGTAGACTACGTAGGTGCTCCGAGAAACTCCAAATGGCTGAACGTAACCCCTATACAAAATATGTGGGAGCAACTTCAACTCACATACGATTACGGAGTAGAAAAGCTGTGGATACTGAATGTAGGCGATTTGAAACCAATGGAATATCCGATCACGCTCTTCATGGATATGGCATGGAATCCCAAGCAATTCAACGTCTCTAACTTGCTGGATCATCCCCGTCGTTTCTGCGCACAGCAGTTTGGCGAAGATCAAGCGGATGAAGCTATGCGAATCTTAAACCTGTACAGCAAATATAACGGTCGCGTAACGGGAGAAATGCTTGACCGGAATACTTATAACCTGGAGACCGGCGAATGGAAACAAGTATCTGATGAATATCTGAAACTGGAAGCGGAAGCTTTGAGACAATACATATCATTGAAACCGGAATATAAAGATGCCTACAAGCAATTAATCCTCTTCCCTGTTCAAGCCATGGCAAACCTGTACGAGATGTATTATGCACAAGTCATGAACCATAAATTGTACAAAGAAAACAATCCGCAAGCTAACGAATGGGCAGATAAAGTGGAACAGGCTTTTGCACGGGATAAAGCGTTGAGTGACGATTATAACAATGTTATGTCCGGCGGTAAATGGAAGAACATGATGATTCAGAAACATATCGGTTATACCTCATGGAATGATAATTTCCCCGCTGATACATTACCACAAACCTACCGAATCGAGCATCCGGAAAAGGCTGTCGGTGGATACGTCTTCACCGGACAAGACGGATATGTAGCTATGGAAGCCGAACACTATTACAGCACTAAAGCAGCACCAAGTACGGAATGGACAGTGATCCCCTATATGGGGCGTACCCTCAGCGGCATGGCTCTGATGCCTTATACCCAGCCGACCGACGGAGCTTCTATCTCCTACAAAATAAAATTGCCTAAAGGAGTCGACAAAGTGACTGTTCACGTGATAGTGAAATCGACTCTTGCTTTCCACGACCGGAAAGGACATGAGTACAGTATCGGATTCGAAGGAGCGAAGGAACAGACTATCAATTTCAATCATAACTTAAACGAGCTTCCTGAAAATGTATACAGCATATACTATCCGACAGTTGCAAGACGTATCGTTGAGAAAAAGGTCAAACTGAATGTGCCGAATACATCAGACGGCATGCAGACACTAATTTTCAAACCTCTTGATCCGGGCATCGTGTTGGAAAAGTTGGTTGTAGACTACGGAGGCTACAAGAAATCTTATCTGTTTATGAATGAATCGAAAAGCAAGAGAGATAATAGATAAAAAGATCAATGTAGAGACAAGTCAATTACTCACACTGATTGTATTTACATATAAATTTTGCAGTTCTTATTGTCAGCCGTCATTCCTATTCATTAGACGAATGATTTCCAGCACATTAGACGCTGACAATAAGCCCTGACAATAGGCTGACAATAACATTTTATAAGTTTTATTGTCAGCCTATTATTTTATGATTTTGCTCTCCCATATCTCATATCCCTCCAGCTTTACTTACCTTTCAAGAAAAGCCTCCATTAAACATCCGTCATACAACCGGCATACTTATATCATTCAATAACTATTGTTCGATCAGGATACCGGTATACTTAATTCTTCACGGTCGTGGTAGCTTCTTCCCACAGCCGTGACGAGTTCCTACCACGGCCGTGGGAAGATCTTGTCACGGCCGTGGGAAATTAATGATACCGGTACTTTAATAGAACAATACCGGTATCCCAACGCAACTATACCAGCTTCCCTTCTTATACCTCCCTACTTAATCAGCTTGCAAACAAGCTACTTGACAAGAGGGCAAGGCTGATAATAAATCAAAAAGAAACCGGCAGTTATTATTTTATCCTATGGAACATACAACATATATATTAGTAACATAAATATGGAAAGAAGTTACTTCCAAGGTAGATTTCAGAAACAGTTTTTTGCCTTTTGTATTGGGAAATGAGCTACCTTTGCTACAAATCCATACAATATGAACAGAAACACTTTTTTTGTATTATTCCTATTAATAAGCAACCTTGTTTCAGGACAGGACCTGAAACTGTGGTATAGTCAACCTGCACAAAATTGGTCGGAAGCTCTCCCTATTGGCAACTCCCGTCTTGGAGCCATGGTATATGGCGGAATCGAACGCGAAGAATTACAACTCAACGAAGAAACATTTTGGGCAGGTTCTCCATACAATAATAATACCCCGAATGCCGTACATGTGCTACCGGTTGTACGCAAACTGATTTTTGAAGGGAGAAACAAGGAAGCGCAAAGACTCATTGACGCCAACTTCTTAACCCAGCAACACGGAATGAGCTATCTGACATTAGGTAGTCTTTACCTGGAATTTCCGGAACACCAAAACGCATCCGGCTTTTACCGCGATCTGAATCTGGAGAATGCAACGACAACTACCCGTTATCAAGTGGATGACGTCACTTATACCCGTACCACTTTTGCATCATTTACTGATAATGTCATTATTATGCATATCAAAGCAAGTAAAGCAAACGCACTGAACTTTACTATTGCATATAACTTCCCTCTAGTACATAAGGTGAATGTTCAGAATGATAAGCTGACCGTCACCTGTCAAGGGAAAGAGCAGGAAGGTTTGAAAGCCGCACTACGGGCAGAATGTCAAATCCAGGTAAAAACGAATGGCACTCTCCGCCCGGCAGGAAATACGCTCCAAATTAATGAAGGAACAGAAGCCACCCTTTATATATCGGCAGCAACCAACTACGTAAACTACCAGGATGTCAGCGCCGATGAATCCCGACGGACCAGCGAATATCTGAAAAGAGCGACGCAAATACCTTACGAAAAAGCTCTCAAAAACCATATCGCTTATTATAAAAAACAATTTGACCGTGTACGCCTTACACTACCGGCAGGCAAAGCTTCCCAACTGGAGACTCCCAAACGAATTGAAAACTTCGGAAATGGGGAAGACATGGCAATGGCAGCTCTACTTTTCCATTATGGACGTTATCTGCTGATTTCTTCTTCGCAACCGGGTGGGCAACCGGCTAATCTGCAAGGTATATGGAACAACAGTACTCATGCACCTTGGGATAGTAAATACACCATCAACATTAATACAGAAATGAACTATTGGCCGGCAGAAGTCACTAATTTAAGTGAAACACATAGTCCGCTATTCTCTATGTTGAAAGATTTATCCGTCACAGGAGCAGAAACAGCCCGAACTATGTATGATTGTAGGGGATGGATGGCGCATCATAATACTGATTTATGGCGAATTTGCGGAGTTGTAGACTTTGCTGCAGCCGGAATGTGGCCTAGTGGGGGAGCCTGGTTAGCACAACATATCTGGCAACATTACCTCTTTACAGGAAATAAAGAGTTCCTGAAAGAGTACTATCCCATCCTGAAAGGAACAGCGCAGTTCTACATGGATTTCTTGGTAGAACATCCAGTGTATAAATGGTTGGTAGTGTCGCCTTCTGTGTCACCGGAACACGGTCCTATCACGGCAGGTTGCACCATGGATAACCAGATTGCCTTTGATGCACTGCATAATACCTTATTGGCTTCATACATCGCAGGTGAAGCCCCTTCTTTCCAAGACTCCCTCAAACAAACACTAGAGAAGTTGCCACCTATGCAAATAGGAAAACATAACCAACTACAAGAATGGCTTGAAGATGTTGACAATCCCAAGGACGAGCACCGTCATATTTCACATTTGTACGGGCTATATCCGAGTAATCAAATTTCTCCATACTCGAATCCCGAGTTATTCCAGGCAGCAAGAAACACATTGCTGCAACGCGGTGATAAGGCTACCGGTTGGAGTATCGGCTGGAAAGTCAATTTCTGGGCACGCATGCTGGATGGAAACCATGCCTTCCAAATCATTAAAAATATGATTCAACTATTGCCCAACGATCACTTGGCTAAAGAATATCCGAACGGGCGTACCTACCCCAATATGCTGGATGCCCATCCGCCTTTCCAGATTGACGGTAATTTCGGTTATACAGCCGGAGTAGCGGAAATGTTGCTCCAAAGTCATGACGGTGCCGTGCATTTATTGCCAGCATTGCCTGATGCATGGGAAGAAGGAGATGTGAAGGGGCTGGTGGCACGTGGAAACTTTACTGTCGATATGGACTGGAAAAACAATGTGTTAAATAAAGCGATCATCCGATCGAATATAGGCGGTACGCTCCGCATCCGGTCTTATGTCCCACTGAAAGGGAAAGGCTTAAAACAAGTAAACGGGAAAGAGTGCTCAAATAGATTATTCGCCACCACTCCTATCAAACGACCTCTTGTAGCCAAAGGGGTAAGTGCGCAATCTCCCAAACTGCAGAAGGTTTATGAATATGACATCGAAACAAAGGTGGGTAAAACCTATATTGTAAATACAATCGAAGGAAAACAATAATACAGAAGAAGGGATAAATCTTTTCTCATGTTACATTATTTACAAACGATGTTACAACATCCGATTGTACCCCCGAAGCCTAATGAAAATATTCATTTTTTATTAGGTTATATTTAGGTTTTTAGTTTTCTTTGTACAACAAACAACGATCTATAACTATGAAAAATGTATTCACTTTTCTATTATTATTGTTTTCTTTGTTATGCAACGGACAATCTCCTAAGTTATTCACTACTGACAAAGAACTCTCCAGTAGTCTGATTAATCAAATATATCAAGACCGGAACGGCTTCATTTGGATTGCAACAGAAGATGGTCTGAACCGTTATGACGGTGCTAAATTTACCATATACAAACATGAGCCCAATAACGAACATTCGTTAGCCCACAATTTTGTTCGTACTGTTTTTGAAGACAGCAAAGGTCATTTGCTTATCGGCACATATATAGGAATTCAAATGTATGATCCGGCCACGGACAATTTTACTCCACTTGCCAAATTGGAAGATACAGGAGAAACGCTTGAAAGCAACATCAATTCTTTCATCGAGCGAAAAAACGGAGAGATATGGGTATCCGGAAATGTGTTGTGCAAGCTGGACATCAAAGACCATCTGTTGACTGTCCGGAAAGTCGATATTGCAGTCACTTCCCCCGGAAGCCTGTTTGAAGATAAAAAACAAAATGTATGGATGGCAAAAGGGGAAGAAGGAGTATATCAACTCACTCCCGACAATCAGCTTACGTTACACTTGTCTAAAGACAACGGATACGTCAAAAGTATATGTGAGGATCAACGAGGCAACATTTATGTAGGAAGTATACGAAAAGGACTATTCATTTACGATAAAGAACGTAAAACCTTTGTTCCGGTCGATTTGAAAGAGAAAGGAGAACTTCCTGTTTGCTTCCTTTATTCCGGTATACCCAATGAATTGTATATCGGCACTGACGGAAAGGGAGTAGCCATTTATAATATCCGAACACACGAAATCTCCGAATACAAGTTTGACAATAATTATTTCGATTCGGGGAACTCGAAAATACACTCCATCCTAAAGGACAATTCGGGTAACTTATGGTTAGCTGTTTATCAGAAAGGAGTTATATTAATCCCAGCCCGCACCAACAGCTTTAAGTATATCGGACATAAATCAACAGATAAAAATTGCATAGGATCCTGTTGCATTACTTCGTTCTGCAAAGATAATAACGGGACTCTATGGGTGGGAACAGATAACGACGGTATTTATGCCCTTACAGAAAAATTGGAGCCGGCAAAACATTTCTCACACACCACCCATCCTCATTCAGTACCCTCAACTGTTATTAAATTGTATGAAGACTCCGAACACAATATGTGGATTGGCTCCTTTATCAACGGTATGGGAAAGCTGAATAAACAGACAGGATTATGCGATTACCAGTACAAACTGGTAGATAAGAACAACAACTATATACAACGTGTATATGATTTCGCAGAAGATAAAAACAAGCGTCTTTGGATTGCGACAATGGGATTCGGTTTGTTCTACTATGACCTGAAAACGAAAGAATTTACATCCATACAATCTCGGACATCTCTAATCAACGAATGGATAGGTTGTCTGCACTATTCCGATGATAATAAACTGTATGTCGGAACTTATGATGGCGTCAACTGTATAGACCTTGACAGTCCTGATTTTCAAAGTCATAAGATACTCTCACAAAATGTTATTTATTCAATCTTTGAAGATGACGAAGGAGTTGTCTGGTTGGGCAGTTCCGAAGGATTATCCGGTTGGAATAAAAATACGAAAGAACTAACTACTTATACTACTGCAGACGGATTGCCCAGTAATACAATATATGCCATACAAGGAGATGGAAAAGATTTTCTTTGGATAAGCACCAATGCCGGAATTTCCCAATTCCAAAAGAAAAACAACAAATTTATCAATTATTATGTCAGCGACGGATTACAGGGAAATGAGTTCTACAAGAATGCCTCCTTCAAAGATAAACAAGGTATTATCTGGTTTGGCGGAATGAATGGTATCACCTATTTCAATCCGCAAGACATTATCAATCCGGCAAAAACATGGAATATCCGAATTACCGACTTTTTCCTGCATAACAATCCGGTTAGAAAAGGAATGAAATCCGGTATTCACAATATTATCAACTGCCCTGTATTCAACGCAAAAGAGTTTTATCTATCCCATAAAGACAATGTGTTCAGTATCGAGTTTGCCACTCTGGAATTAAATGCCCCCGAACACATCAACTACCTTTATTCTATCAACGATGAAAAATGGATTAGTTTGCCCAAAGGTGTAAACCGTATCTCATTCAGCAATCTGAAACCCGGTACCTATAACTTTAAAATCAGAGCAAAAGACAACACTGTGTATTCAAATATAAAAGAAATTACCATCTTTATATCTCCTGCATGGTATGCTTCATGGTGGGCCAAAGTTATCTACTCCTTATTATTACTGACCATTATATTTATCATTATTCTTCAGATCAGACATCGGTACAGAATGCATCAGGAAATGCTGCAACATATCCATACCGAACAAATCAATGAAGCAAAATTGCAGTTCTTTATCAACATCTCTCACGAGATACGCACTCCGATGTCTCTAATCATCAGTCCTCTACAGAAACTGATTAAGAATGAGGAGAACAATGAACGCCTGAAAATATATCATATTATCTACAGAAATGCGGAACGTATTCTGAATCTTGTCAATCAACTAATGGATATTCGGAAAATTGATAAAGGACAAATGTTCCTGATGTTCCGGGAGACCAATATTATTCCTTTTATAGAAGATTTATGTACAACTTTCGGTCAACAGGCAAATACAAAAAATATCCAGCTACAACTTCACAGTACGCTCCGGGAACTGAATGTATGGGTAGACACAGGTAATTTTGATAAGATTATCCTGAATATTCTGTCTAATGCCTTCAAGTTTACTCCTGAAAAAGGAAACATAGATATTACCATCCGTACTGGAGAAGATAATACACTGCCCGATCCCTTGAAACAATATGCCGAAATAATTATCGCGGATACCGGAACAGGCATCGATGAACAGGAAAAAGAACATATCTTCGAACGTTTCTATCAGATCCGTAACAGCCAACAGAATCCGAAAGGCGGAACAGGAATAGGATTACATCTTACTCGTTCATTAGTGGAATTACATCATGGAATTATCTATGTAGAAAATAATAAAGAACAACCGGGTTGCCGTTTTATTATCCGATTACCGTTGGGTAACAAGCATCTACGACCTGAAGAAGTTGACAACAATGAGCAAAAGGTAACAGTAGCCGTACCAACTGTTCCTGTCATCTCTCCCATTATAGAAAATAAGGAAGAAAAGAAAGTCAGGGTAAAAACTAAATATCGCGTATTAATTGTAGAAGACGACGAAGAAATCCGAAATTATATAGCGAAGGAGTTTGGGGACAAATTTCATATCATGGAAAGCCGTAATGGTAAAGAAGCATTAGAGCAAATATTTAAAAAGGCTCCGGACTTAGTCATTAGTGACATCATGATGCCCGAAATGGACGGACTCACCTTATGCCGGAAGATCAAGCAGAATGTAAACCTCAACCATATCCCAGTCATTTTGCTTACTGCAAAAACGAGGGAAGAAGACAACCTTGAAGGTCTGAATACAGGAGCCGACGCCTATATCATGAAGCCATTCAATATCGAAATTCTGCAAAAGACGGTAGAAAATCTGATTAATACACGGCAGCAGTTACGCAAAGTATTTACAGGCCAGCAAAATCTGGAAAACAAGGTTCAGAAACTGGAAGTGAAATCACCCGATGAGAAATTGATGGAACGTATTATGAAAGTGATCAATGAAAACATCAGTAACCCTAACTTGACAATAGAGACAATCACCACCGAGGTAGGTATTAGCCGCGTACATCTTCACAGGAAACTCAAAGAGCTCACCAACCAGACAACCCGTGACTTTATACGTAATATACGTTTAAAAGAAGCCGCTCGTTTATTGTCCGAAAAACAGCATACCATATCCGAGATAGCCATGTTAACAGGATTCACTGATCCTAATAATTTCTCGACAACATTCAAAGAATTGTATGGAATGCCGCCTTCAATGTATATGAAAGAGCAGTTGAGTAAAAAAGAAGAGTAACCCAACTGCTCTCTAGCATGTTTATCTGTTAAACTTGTACCAATCAAAGTTAAACAGTTTGCAGCCTTTACGTCCTTTGAATACAAAATAAATATCTTGTATTCCTGTGACCGGTTTTACAATATCAGTCTGCAATGTTTTCCAGCATTCCCAACCTCCCGTTGAAGGAATAGTCAGTTCCGCAATTAATGGTCCGCTTATACTGTCTGTACGTACTTCAAGTGTTCCGCCACGAAGGGCACTGGCAACGGTAGCAGTGAACCGTTTGGGGGATTTATTGCCGAAATCCACTTCACGTACCTTTATATAATCTCCATTATGAATTTCAGATATATATATACCGGTTTTCACATTTGGTTCGGACTTCACACCTTCAGAAAAAGCGATTGTTTCAGCTTCCACCCTTTCGTAAGGATTGAGCGTACCTACCGGTGACACCCCTTCCCGGGTAGCATTAATAATCGGGAAAGTGCCGTCAGCGTTATACTTAAATTGCTCCACCGCCGCACTTCGCCCGAAGCCTCCACCACCCGGCAGCTTACCCGTATGATAGAAGAAATAAGAATTGCCTTTATAGTCTATCACTCCACAATGGTTAGTAAACGAGCCCGTATCTTGTAAAGGCATGATTTCTCCCATATACTTCCACGGCCCAAGAGGTCCGTCACTCATGGAATAGGCAATATGTTCGGGTACACCTCCGGCAGCATAAAGAAGATAATATTTTCCTTCCCGTTTATGAAGCCATGGACCTTCTGTATAAGTATCTTTATACTTAACATCTTTGACACGTTTTTCCGGATTGGGTGCACCAAAGCTCTCAACAGTCTGTTCCAGTTTGCCCACTTCACCTTTCAAGGAAATCATGTCGTCATTCAGTTCTGCATAATAGATATTCGGATTTCCCCAATACAGATAAGCACGACCGTCATCATCAATGAAGACCGTAGGATCAATATAGTCCCAGCTTCCGTCATGAAGCGGTTTGCCGATGGCATCTTTAAAAGGACCGACAGGCGTATCACCGACTGCCACACCGATTGCCATCGTATTGGAAAGTTTGGAATGCAGGCAGACATACCAATAAAACTTACCATTACGCTCTACACATTGTGCTGCCCAGGCACGGTCGTCCGCCCAGTCGAATGATTCGATGGCAAGAGGAGAGCCGTGATCGGTCCAGTTCACCATATCTTTGGTAGAATATACACGCCATTCCTGCATCCAGAAAAAATCCGCTTTGTCTTCATCGTGTCCCGTATACACATACAAGGTGCCGTCGTGTACCATAGGAGCCGGGTCTGTAGTAAAGCAAGTTTGCACAATCGGGTTTTGCGCTGACAGTCCTCCTTCGGTCATAACCGAAACGAGCAACAATGTAGCTGCGATAAATGTAGATTTCATTTTCATGCTATTTTCAGTGTTTAAATAAATGTGGTACAAATTCTTTCAGGCAACGTCTCCACGTGAGCCATTCATGCGCTGTGCCTTGCGATTCATAATAATCAACCTCGATACCCAGTTTCCGGAGTGAATCCACCATCTTCTTTGTTCCCATTTGTTCCTCCGTGCCACAGCCGAGAAAGAAATAATTCACTTTCTTATTGAACTTGTCCGCATCCGCAAACACTCCGTTAAAACAAGTCTTCATATCCAGACCAAAAATCGCCCCGCTGAAACTTCCGATATAAGAAAACTTATCGAGATGAGGCAGAACCGTATTGAAAGTCTGATGTCCTCCCCACGAGAGTCCTGCCATAGCACGGTGTTCGCGGTCGGTTTTCGTACGGAATGTCCGGTCTATCATAGGAATCAGGTCTTTCAGAATAACGTCATAAAAGGTGGCGCCATACAAAGCCCGCTCCTCGTTCACATCTTTTCCCGGACGCGGCCGGAACGGAGCTTCCACATCACCGCTATCCATCACCACGAGCATCGGCACACACTGACCGGATGCAATCAGGTTGTCCATAATATGATTCATCTTTCCCTGCGTGCTCCAGCCGGTTTCATCTTCACCCATGCCATGTTGCAGATACAATACCGGATAGCGCTTCTTCGGATGAGTTTCATACTCTGCCGGCGTATATACCATACACCGACGGAACTCTTTCTGCGTTTCGGAGTAATACGTACAGGAACGAACCTGCCCGTGAGGTACCTGTTGAGGACGATAATAATCCCCCTCCTCACCTTCAGGGATTTCGATGCCACTTGCCATACGGCAACAACCGAAGAACGTATAACTGGAAGGATCTGTTACCGACACCCCGTCTGCAATCAGGAAATAATAATGGAATCCTACAGGCAGAGGGTTGGTCGTTGCCGTCCAGAGTCCTCCGGTATCTTTCCACATATCATACTTCTTTCCGCAACAATCCACTTGTAGCCTGTTAGCCTGCGGAGCATAGAAACGAAAATGAGCACGCCCCTCTTTATCCACCCGGGGATAGTCATATCCCGGAATATTAGTGGATACCGGTTCGGTAGTAATCCCGGAGTTTAGTTCCTTCTCCAACAAAAGGAGTCGTTTCTCGGCATACCGCACTCCCAATTTCCTGTATCCTTCTGCCGTGAAATGCAAATTATCTTCTGCGGCAGGACAGCCCGAAGAAGGAATCACGTATGCGGTCGGAATCACTTGCGGCAGCGTATTGATTATCTCATTCATGCTTGCACATCTGCCATTCTGGTCGGCATGCACCACTTCTCCCGCCAACAAGGGAACATCTTTTGCCTGAAGATTCAAATCCCTCAACAAATTCTCATAGACTCTCTTTACTTTTTGAGGCCACTCTTTATCACCGGTATTAGACTCGCCCTGATGCAAGAGGATACCTTTAATCACTCCCGCTTTTTGTGCTTCTACAGCCAATTCCTTTAGTCTGCGGTAAGGATTATTACCATACGCTTTCGCGGTATTTTTCAGCCATTCCGGTTGAGAGGCAATATGCTCTTCGCAATTCTCCTCATCAAACAGCTCAATCCTGCAACCACCAACAGCTACATTGACGACACCTACCTTAATATTATCAGGCAACCTTTCCACTAACGTACGTCCGAAATAATCGGCCGGTGTTAACCCTGTATGGCAACGTACTAACGGAGGAACAGCCTTATACCATTGTCCTTTGACGCGTCCCAAAGACGGACAATCAACAGCTGCCATCATCAGAAAACGTTCATTGACATTGCACGTATCCTGGGCCTCGATCTTTGCATTCCCTTCCATATTGGATTGTCCCAGACAAAGATAAATATGGAAATTCGGGTCTTGTGCAAAGGCAAATATGCCTGCACATAATAAACAACTTAATAATATAATCTTCTTCATCTTGTAACAAAACTGATATTATTATTCATCCATTTCGGCATACTCTTTAAACCAGTGATAAATAGCCCACGGACACGCTTCCGGATCATTCAAAAAAGTATAGTTTCCCGGTTCACCCGCTACATCCTTAAAAGCAGCCAGTTCATGAGACTTTGTAGTAAAGAACAGCCAGGAAACATTGCCGGATTGATCGGCTATGTATTTGAAATTAGCTCCAAAACCTTCGCCTTTCGCCACTCCCGTAATACTTTTCCCCCATGTTGCATCATATTTCTTCGGTGCCCAGTCTATCTCAGTCACCATGACAGGAGCAAAACTAGCTACCGGACCTACTTGCTTGTCCCAACCACGTTGGAAAGGTTCATATCCCCCTCCTGTAGAGGAGCCATTTCCTTCACCACTGTCCTGTTCGGCATCACTTCCATACCAGCCCGGATAACAGTGTACGGCAAAACCAATATTTTCTCCTTCGATACGATGGTCTTTATAGCCACTATACTGAGATTGCCAGCCCAATCCGGGTACCCAAATGATATTGTTACAAGCATTTCCACGTATTTTATCAACAATCGCCTGAAAATACTTTTGCATATTGATGAAGCAAGCATCACCGTCACCACCATATTTACCGTCTGTACCTTTTATATGAACGGGTTCATTAGCCAACTCGAACATAATCCCGGGATTATTCTTCACAACAGCATTCTGCGATACAATGTCCCATACTTTCAGCAGAAACTCCTGATAAGAATCTCCCAACTCTATACCTAGATACCTGTTATCTTCAGTATCACCTGCATGTGGACAAACTCCCGGCGGGCGCATCACCACATACATCCCTTTAGAAATAAAATATTCCGCCATCGGGACAAATAACTCTTTCAGGTACTTCTTGAAACGTGTTTCCGAGAAACGTTCATGTCCTTCATAACGCACATAAGGCAACGTAGTATCATCACTCCAATAAGGATCCATGTGCAGACGTACAAAGTTAAATTTCCATCCGGCAGCCAGTATTTTATCCACCATACTTTTGTTATAGCTAAGACAACTGCTTACATCATAATTACTCCATGCGTTGTTATTAAAATAAGGACTATAAGTCTGCGTAAATCCATGCAAGTTGACAATTTTCCCTTGTTCATTTTTCAGATAACGTCCCTCTACATGTAAAGGAACAACCAGCTTCGGAGAATCAGGATCATCATCCGATTCATCACCGCCGGTATCATCACCGGGTGTTGTTTCTTCTGTTTTTTTTTCGTTTTCCTCTTGCGGAATTTCATCCTTGCCACAAGCAGAAAACAACAGACAAGACAAAGTTAATATACCTATTATTCTTTTCATAATTTCATCAATCTATTTAATTACATCTATTTAAAATAATAGCGGAGCTCTATCGAGAGACTCCGCTATCCGGACGAGCGTGCCTAATCTAAATCAGCATAAACTACATGATAGTTTTCTATCTCATTTATTTACTGGCAGTACCATTTCTCAAACCTTCAAGGAAACCGACATAGACAGGTTTGCGGTTGTAATTCAAATCCCACAGACCAATTGGCTGGCCTTTTCTCCAGAAGGAGTTTTCAGAAGGGCTGTCTGTCGGGCTCCAATGAGTGATGCCATATTGCTGTGCCACCGGAATAATCTCAAAATATTTCTCAATAATGAACTGATAGAAATCAGACATATTCTGCTGCATTTCGTCTGTCAGATTCTCTGTCAGTATCGTTTCACCAGCTGCATCGACAATACCCATATCCAATTCTGTGATCTTTATGAGCTTACCGGTAGAAGCTAACAGGGTAAACATATTGATAATGGCGTTTTCCTTACTAGCCTGAGTAGCAGGATTCATATAGTAAGACACATGCATTTGAGTACCGATACCGTCCACCTTTGTTTCCCCGTCAGACTCCCAACGTTCGATCCAATGTATCAAGCTCTTTAACTTCTTATTCTGATCCCAGTCGGATTCCAGATTATAGTCGTTAATAAAAAGCTTCAACTCATCAGGGTTACCACCGGACTCCGCAAAATACTTACGCGCAAACTTAATCGGAATACGGGCGTAATCATCACCCAAATAATCCTGCCAATAGAAGTTTTCACCGGAAACACCATTATCATCTGTTTGAGAAGCTGACTGAAGATCGTAATAGCCATCCCCATCCGAATCTTTTCCGGAAATAGGTTCATTCACGACATCCCATGCCTTAACATAACCACCGCAAGATTCCAACATACCTTTAATCCAACGTTCCAGTTCGTTCGTGAGGATTTCTTCTTTCTCTTCAGGAGTCAGAGGAATCGTATTACCCGACTTCTGCCAATATATAGACAAATCATCAATATAGATGGTACCGGCATACTTCCCATAATTAAAAAGAATACGAGTAGCCGCATCTCCCGTGCAGTTGGTAAATACAGTAACCTCTTCCCATTCTGTTGTAATTGGTATGGAAGGGAAGTCACCACGCCCGGCAAATCCGTCCGGTTTTTGAAAGACCGCCCCAATACTACCTGCTACACTGCCTTTAATCTTCATCTTTAAGAAATAGGTAGTCCCTTCTGTCAAAGGAGCTGAAAAATCATAGCCAGCCTGTGCTTCCCAAGAATTTACTTCCGACGGATTTGTCATTTGATGTACTCCGTCAATCACCAGCCGAGTCGAGTTATTTCCCCAACCCATCATAGCTGTTCCGCTTGAAAAGTCATCCTCTAATATATATACATTAGTTAACACGGATCCACTTTCCTGGACCTCCTCTATCCCATAAGCAAAATCAATCCAACTCGCTTTACTCCATCGGGACAGATCTTTGCTTTCTTCGAAAGTAGAGTTCATAATCAAATTTCTATCAGAGCCCGAGGCAGTCAATGTTAAATCATCAAAATACAAATCACCGCCAAACAAACCGAAACAGAACCGTAACCTATCGATATCAGCAGAAGGCGTAAACGTGAATGTGTTAGTTGACCATTGCTCACCCGCTGAAAAGGTCCCTGCACCATATTGAGTGTCAGTCCCATCTTTCTTCCCCGGCCAGAACGGAAAGGTTATAGCCGAAGAAGCCTTCATCCGCACACTTATAGTATATTCTTGATTTGCTATTAATGCTTCATCCAAATCATAATACAATTCCCAATCCCATACATTCGCTTGAGGTTTCGAGGTTTTTATATGAAGTGCGATTTCTGAACTACCAGGAACCGGTTCCGGTTCTTTATCCGCAATCAGCCCATTCAAATAAGCATTTTGCTGCTGTGAATGCCAACAGAGCGTATGCCCGTAAATACTAATTCCTGTTTCTTTTGCAGTTTTCACAAACTTCTTGACTGTGCCGAAATCCATATTTCCTTTGGCATCTACACAGGAGCTATATTTCATGGCATTACCAGCCGTCACGTCGTCATAGTTGTTGACAGTCAAAGTATAAACCAAATCTTGCTTCAAGAAATCACTCACCGTGACCCCCGTTCCCAACTTGAAGTCGGGATGGGAGATACGGTCAATATATGTTTTCAAATCACCATATTCGTTCAAGTACTCATACTTTTTCAGACTCTCCGGTTTCTCTGTCTTGTAGTCCGCAAAAAGCGCATCCGCACAAGATACAGTTATTCCGGCAACCATAGCAAGCAGTAAAATTCTATTATAGTATTTCATATTCTTCTAGATTTAACGATTAATTCTTCACATAGATCGGCGTAAAATCTTCTCTTGCCACGCCACGACTATGCGCAACCAGTGTATCTTCTGTTTCAAGCTTTAATCCATTACTGAAATCCACAGTATACTTCAAATAAATGGCATCACGGTCTTTATTACCCCAACTATTCTTCTCACCGTCTTGAACAAACTTACCAGTACCAGTAGCCGTAACGCCGTCCAACCCGGAAACCACACATTCATCGCCATTAAAAACCAGCAGCAACTTATAACTGATATTACGCGGATTGTCTGTTGTCCCTAAATTGGTAGTAACTGTAAGAATGGTTTCAGTCAAAGATTTTGTTACAGTCTGACATATTTCATCATCTTCTACATACTCGTTATGGCGATCATTCTCGGTAGTTGTCCCGTTTTCTGTCACTTTGTCCACGCCATGACGCAGATACTTACCAGTCCATTTATTGATGTATTTCACACAATAAAGTACATAATCCTGTGGTTGCACCAACCACACTGACGAATTACATCTGACGGCTTCTGCCCCTTCGGACAAAGTACCATTCAAAATACGGTCAGCATTAGTCACACCTGTCATTACCAAAGGTATAACATAGGTAGCGGTCAATGCTTCGGGATCAGCAAAAAAAGCATCAGTAAATGAGACTTCCACACCATCCATCAATACATTCTTCAGAGTGATCTTATCATCAGATAATGTATAGTAGTTGGAAGGCATAGCTTTTACCGGCACATTTTCAGATGCAGAAGTATACGAATAATAAAGGTTATCACATAATGTATTGTCTACTTCAATATCTATCGTGATATCCTTCTTATTAGCATAAACACCGCCCATAGTAGCATTAATCTTACATTTATGAGCATTGTCCAGCGTCGTATCATACTCATCTTCACCCATAACCAACGTTCTCACCGGATACTGGGTTGCAAAATAGACTGAAGTGCCGCCCTCATAATCAGGAAATTCATTATCTTGATTTTCACAGGATGTCATCGTCCATGAAACAAAGACTCCAACTGACATGGCAAATATTAATTTAATTAATTTCATATGCTTCATTATTTATTATTTTACAATTATTTCCAACCGACATTCTGTTCCAGATTGCTCCACTTCATTACTTCAGCAAAAGGTATTGGCCCGTAAATCATATACTCCTCATACTTTCTTTTCTCTACCGTAAGCGGAGAGTAGTTCATTACAGAACCATTCTTGCTTATTTCCACCCCAAGAGCAGTTTCATTCAGTTTGGTCAAATCAACATTCCAGCGACGTAAATCCCAAAAACGGAAATTCTCAAAACAAAGTTCGATACGGCGTTCATTACGGATTAGTTCACGCATCTTGTCTTTATTATCCTTTATGCTCTCCAAATAAGCATCTCCATTATCGATACCTAAACCGGCACGCGTACGAATGGCTTTGATTACATCATAAGCACTAAAAAGATGTCCATGATTATTCTGTGGCCCCCAAGCCTCATTAGCCGCCTCCGCATAAATCAGAAACATCTCTGTATAACGGATACGTGCGGTATAATGCTTCTTCTTTGTATTATACTGTGAATTAGGGTTACACTCTTTACGCAATAGTTTCCGCAAGTAATAACCTGTACGAGTAGACCTTCCGCTTTCCTTATTCACAACGTCTGTATTCGTTCCGTAAGTTCCTGTAATAATTTCCGTATCACTAGGACCTTGCTTGCTACCATTGTAAACGATGTATTTTGCCAAACGCGGATCACGGTTATCATACGGGTTTTCTGCATCGTAATTGCCTGATGTTTCAGAAATAGGGTAACCGTTCGCCATAGGAAAGGCATCCACCAAATTCTGGGTAGGATTGACACGACCGTTTCCGTAAAGTGATGGAGGGAAGTTAGCTGTTTCCAATGTATTATTATCATCTGTACTACTACGCCAAATAACCTCGGCGGGACTGCCGCCCGTTCCATAATCTTTATCCGCAAGTGTATACCACTCCAATCCATCTGCATCCAGCCCGCAGCCGCCGCCACCGTTAGCTTTCTCTATAATTTCAGCAGCATAATCGGCAGCTTGTTCCCAAGTCATTCCCGACCCGCTTTGAAATGCCGGACTGGCAGCTAACAGAGCCGTTTGTGCACGGACTGCCAATGCAATCCGTCCGCTCATCAACCCTCTATATTCTTCACCACAAACACGCCGATAATCACTCGCATTCGTCACACCGATGTTTTTATATTTTTCCGGTATCTCACTATCTGCAAATTTCTTATAATCGAGCGGCAATAATTCGATAGCCTTATCAGCATCTTCCATTATTTGCTTCACGCAATCGGAATAAGTGGCACGAGCATGATTAAAATCCGCATCCGGTCCTTCCGATTTCAAAATAATAGGTACTCCCATCAATGTGCCGTCCGCAATCTTGCCACCATGTGCACGTAACAAATAATACATATGCAGTGCACGCAACCCATAAGCCTCTCCTTTCAAACGATCAAGAAACATGGTAGAGATACGTTCATCTTTTGCCCATTCTACCTTATCTACATTCTCCAAAAAAAGATTGATATACTGGATAGCATTGAAACGATTCTGCCACTGGGAAACCGGATTATTATTGGCAGTCCAGGAACCTGTAGCCATTCGCAGATAGTTACTGGAAATCTCATTAGTCACAGCATCATCCGTAGCCAAGTCACTTGTAGGTGAAGTTTCGTAAGGAAGTATAATATAAGCGTTCGCAAGTATACCCTGCGCATAGCTCGGTTCTTTATACATAGCCTCAAGATCTCTGTTGTTCTCCAGTGCCGGTTCAAACAAATCGTCACAAGCAGTCAGCAGAGGTAAGAAAGCCAATAATTTGAATATATTTTTCATAATTTCGTTCTTTAATTATTGAAATAATCTGTATTAGAAAGTTGCAGTCACACCTAAATTATAGAAGCGGCATTGCGGGCTGGAGCCAACATTCAATTCCAGCGCCTTGCGTTCCTTGGATATTGTGAGCAAATCAGAACCGCTGATATATGCGGATACTCCATGAACAAAACTATTCTTAAACCACTTGGAAGGCAGGTCATACGTGACCTGTACTTTTGCCAAACGGAAAGCATCCGTCTTATACATCCAGAAGTCGGAAGAATAAAAGTTATTAGTTCCACTTTCTGTAGTCAGACGCGGATAAGTAGCTGTTGCTGCCGTTTCCGGAGTCCAACGCCCCCGGACTACTGCCGAGTATTTATCTTCACCGGATATCCAATAATAAGACTCGTTGTTTTTCATGGCATGTCCGCCAAACTCACCTGTACCCAATACAAAGAAAGTTAATCCTTTCCATTTAGCAGTCAAGTTTATACCCAACGCCAAGGGAGCTCCATACCAACCTCCACGAGCCAGATAAACCTGATCTTTATCATCAATTATACCGTCATTATTCTGATCTACATACTTCAAATCACCCGGTCTTATTGTACCGCCAAGACGCTGTTCTGGAGAATCGATGATGTCCTGCTCATCCTTGAAGAATCCGATGCACTGTAATCCCCAAATACCGTCAACAGCATATCCTTTACGGTATTGGTATTTATCCTGATACAATTCATCCCGCTTGGTAGCTTTCGTTGTATAGTAAGTTCCGGTAACGCCCGCTGTAAAATCAACCTTGCCGAAACGTTTGTTGTAGTTTACGTTGAAATCAAATCCCATGCGACGGTCATTATCGTAGTTGATGTACGGACGAAACGAAGCAGTCGGATAATAAGTGAAGAAATACTCCGGATACTGAGTAGTAGAAGTCACGATTTTACCTTCGATTGAATTAACAAAGAAAGATGCATCCGCTGTTATCATCCGGTTCCATAAAGAAGTTTTCAGATTAACTGAAAGCTCTTTACGCTTGATAAAGCTCAAGTCTTCATTCGCCCCTTGTTTGGAGTTAGTAGAGTGTAGGGATACACTCTCGCGCCATCCCCACCATGCACCGTCCGACTGGTTGTAATAACCATCATACATATAATAGTTGTCAATTCCCAAATCCGTATTCAAGATACTACCGGACACACTCAACATCAGTTCGTCCACTACCGGAGAATTTTCCAGAAAGCTCTCGTTTGATAATTTCCAGCCCAATGTCAAAGAAGGTGAGAAAGCATTACGATGTCCCGGAGCCAACTTTGCAGAATGTATAACAGCCCCACCAAAATCGGCATAATATTTATTGCGGAAGTTATATCCCAACTGCATGCCCAAATTTACATTGCTTGTCTTATGATATTCTCCTGAATAACTTTGTTGATAACCAGAGGCTATTAACATGGCAGCCAAATGATGATCATCATTAAAAGTGTTTTCGTAATCGAACTGGCCGGAGAATAAAACAGTCTGGTTATCCGAACTGCCGCTGATATTCTGCACACCGGACTTCTTGTCCTCATTGTATTTTGTCAAACCGACAATAATATCTTTCCCGCCATTATTAGACCAGGTAGGCGCATATGTGGCATAGCTGTTATTATAAGAAGTAATATAAGCAGTAGAGTAATCTACAGAAAACCGAGTATGAAAAGAGAGTCCTTTCAACACCTTGTCCAAACCAATGTTCACTCCCGCATCAAACTGGAACGAACGATCTGTTGCTTTGCTATAACCTGAAGCATAATAATCGCCAAATACATTTGTCATATCAGATTGTGTTCCTGCCAAAAAGTATTTTCCATCAACTATATTATTGCTATTCGCCACCAAATCCCATGCACTGGCTGCATTTGCATCAATATAGCTCAACGGAATCAACGGAGAAATACGATTGGGACGCAATGTAGATGCCGCACTCCAATAATAAGACCCATTGGCACTACGACGTGAATAGAAAGATACTTTAGCATTCACATAAGCTGTAATAAAGTCATTCAATGTCAAATCTACGTTACCGCGAATATTTAAACCATTGGTCCCATTATGCTTCGCCTCACCGATTTTGAAAACGTCATTGGAACGAAGATAATTTATATTCGTATAAAAATGGGCACGATGATTGCCACCCGAAATTTCGGCTGTAACATCCGAACGATTATATGCCTTCTTGATATAGTCCGACGAATACATATTCACATTAGCATAACGATAAGGATTCTCACCGGATCCATAATGGTAAATATCCTCCGCGCTATAGAGAGCACCGAGCCCGTCATTGGCACGTGCTTCATTATAAAGAGTCATGTATTCGGCCGAACCTAAATATTCGGGGTAACTCTTTGCGACATAAAACCCTGTATTGGCACGTACATCTACTTGAAGATCCGTACTCTTACCTCTTTTGGTTGTAATCATAATTACTCCTTTAGCCGCACGACTTCCATAGAGCACCACAGCTTGCGCACCTTTCAAAAAGGTTATTTGGCTGATTTCCGTAGGAGAAATATAATCAATATTGCGAGGTACCCCGTCCACCAATATCAGCTTTTCATCCATTCCCCACAATGAGTTACCATTATAACCACCGACATATCCCTGCATATCGGTCAAGCTCCATGTATTGTAATTTTTCTTCGTCAATTCCTCTACATTTACTACTGAGGCACCTCCTAATAAATTGTTCTGAGAAACCTTTCGGAAAGCTACCTGCACCAACGAATCGTTTTGCAGCGAACTTGCATTATCCCCTGCCAACTCTTGTGCACCGGCAGAAATAACAACCGGAAAAACAAGCACTGCACTGAGAATGAATCTTCTATATATATGTTTCATTGTTTATTCATTTATAATTATACATTCAGTAACCATAAGGGATTACCATCCCGGATTCTGCGGGAATTCAGCATACAGATACACGTCATTATCCAATAAGGGGAACCAGTAATGCTTCGTTCCAAATACCCGTTTCAAAATAGTCTCCTCACGGAAGTTTCTCACTTCTGCCTCTGCCGGATCATTATTCTTATAAAAGTCTTCATTCTCTACACGTTCGAATTCTTGTGAAGTCTTAATAGTATAGGGCTCTTCGGTCAGCAGCAACCAACGCTGCAAATCGTTAAAGCGGAAACCTTCAAAAGACAACTCGACAGCACGTTCACGACGAACTTCATCCATAAATTTCTGGGAATTGGAAATATATTCCGGACAAAGAGTACCTTTTTCATCACCCGGTTCCCCTCCACCAACAGGGCCTACTCCCGCACGTTTACGCAAAGTATTGATCGCATCTTCAGCCGTTTTACCAAAATTCGTAGATTTACCTGCAGCACCGTCTACTGCCGCACAAGCCTCAGCATACATCAGATAAATATCCGCCAAACGCATGTAAGGTAAATATGTATGCAGGTTACCCGACCAATTATAGAGTCCGTCATATTTATTAGCCTGATGCGGTACTAATTTCTGGATGAAATAGCCGGTACGGCTAGCATTGGCCACGGCTCTCATAGCTCCGCCCGTATACAGAGTGCAATAGCGCAAGAATTCCTTGTCTGCTTCAGGAATAGCTGCATTGACATAATGGAATCCGTCAAAAACTATGTCATGATAAAAACGGGCATCACGATTTCTAAATGGAAAATTCTTTCTAAAACCGGATTTTGTTTCATCTTCACTCAATGGCAAACCGTTCTCCATACCATATAAATTCACATAGTTGGCAGTAGGTTGGTGGATGATATTATCATGTTCAACCAAACCATAAATTTTAGGTCCCCACAACTTGGTCATATTCCAGTTACTACCGTTGAAGTCTTCGGACGGACCACGGAAAATAGCTTCTGTAGTACCCGGCATTTTCCAGTTCTGACCAGTAGTATAGAATATTTCAGAATAACTATTAGAAGCAGATGCCGATTTGGTATGATTATAAATATCACTATAATCAAACTGCGCCAATGCATATTGCGTCTGCCCGCTTTCGACAAGTGTCAGTAACTCTCCGAATGCCTCTGCTGCTTTTTTTGCATATTCTGTATTGTAATTGTAAGTATTGCTTCCACCTAGCTGCGCACCATGTTCCATCAGAGGACTGGCAGCCCAAAGATAATTCTTGCCCAGATAGCCTAATGCCATAATCTTGTTGATACGCAAATCATTCTTACCCGCGGTTTGTTTGCCAACAGTTGTGTTATCCCAATTAATAGGAAGCAAATCCGCTGCCATACGGAAATCGACTGCTGCTTTATCTGCACATTCCTGATAACTCAGACGTGGCAAAGACATTTTCTCTGTAGCAGATAAGACTGTATCAATATAAGGCAAGCCACCAAAATATTGCATCATTTCAAAGTGCCACCATGCGCGGAAAAAATAAAGCTGACCGGCAATCAGTTTTTTCTCCTCATCCGTAGCTTCCGTTAACCTTTCTAGATTAGCGATACCGATGTTAGCCTTACGTATACAATACCATGCATGTGGCCACAGTGAATGTTTAAACTTAGCATTGCCGTCACTGTTCGGATGATAAGTAGCCGTAGGATCACTGCCGGTACGATAGAGCCAGCATTGATTATTGGTAGACCATGCACGGAAGTTACCCAAATCGACCTGATGCGTCATGTGGCTGTCACCTTCCGGGTTGAATATTTCATCATCTCCCCAGTTCCAGGAAGTAGTATAATTGTTCTTCTCCTTATCAGGAATACAGTTGTATATTTCCTCGATAAACCCCTGAAAATTCCTAAAGTTCTTAAATGCTTCTTCTTCAGATACAGTAGAGTCAGCTTCCTTGTCTAGATAGTCCTCACAAGATGAAAATCCCAACGAGAAGAGCAATAAGCTACCGCATAAAAGAGTTCTATATATTTTTCTCATAGTACTTTGATTATAATGTAAATTTAACACCTAAGTTGAAACGTTTCACCGTAGGATACGCCCCTTGATTACCCGAACCTGCAAAATTCGATTCACGGTCGTCCGGCATCTTAGACCATACCCATAAGTTGTTTCCATTTAAGTAAATCTTCAAATTTTTCACCCCGAGTTTTCGCACCCATCCATCTGTAAAGGTATAGGCTATCTCTGCATTTTTCAGACGAATATAAGAACCGTCATAATAGTATTGCGTACCATTACTGTAACCGCTCACCTTTGACAACCAGCGCGGAGTTACAACATCGGCCGCATCGCCAGCCTCAGACCACCAGCTACCCTGGTCATACACCGTATTCATCTGACTGCCAAAACTGGTCAACTGAACGACACGAGTCACATTGTTTACACCATAGAACTGAACAAAAGCACTAAATCCCTTCCACTCAAAGCCAAGAGTAGCATTATATGTATTCTGTGGAGTATCAGAGTAACCGTAAGGAGCTTGGTCCTTGCTGTCGACGACACCATCCCCATTGAAATCGACAATATAATAGTCTCCGGGAAGACGTTGTGAATTGTTTGTATCATGCTGCGGGCTACCAATCACATCGTCATAAGAATTCAAATATCCATTATCAATATATGCCTTATTCTGACCAATGGCATAACCAGCCACCTTTTGATACCCAGCCAACAATGGAGCATCGTCTTTTTCAAGTATCTTATTTTCCGCATGGGTCATGCTCATATTAGCCCAAACGCGCATCTTATTGGAAAATGTCTTGTTGATACGAAGTTCCAACTCATAACCTTTGGTTCTAACCTTACCTAAGTTAGCAGTAACTGCTGTAGTACCAAAATAAGAAGGAATAGCCCGATCGCTTCCACCCACCAGAATATCAGTACGTTTATCACGAAAGACTTCCACGCTACCTGCAAACAAACCATCCAAAAAAGAGTAATCAATACCAAAATTCAATTTCTTTACTTTCTCCCAATGCACATCAGAATTACCTACTGCTGATTCACGATACCAAGTATATGGACTTTCACCACGATCTACATCCAAAGACGAGGTTCCGCCGTAAGCCCATTGGTTCATATACAACCAACGTGTTTTTACATTATCATCACCGATTTCACCATAAGAAGCACGAATTTTCAACATATCCAAAATTCTGCGTTCTTTCAAGAATTTCATAAACGGTTCTTCACTAACCATCCATCCGATAGCACCGGAATTAAAGAATGCAAAACGATTTTCTTTGCTGAACTTCTCGGAACCATTATAAGCACCATTATATTCAATAAAATACCGATCCGCCCAATTATAAGTAGTACGGAATGCCCAGTCTTCACGATAGTGAGGAATTTCACTTCCTGTAGCCGTTTCTTGACGACTGAACAATCCCATAAGGGTAACATTATGCTTTCCAAAACTACGGGCCCAATTTAACTGTGCCTGATAATTAAGGTTACGCTGTGTCGCCCAATTCTTGACTTCACCACCTTCCGTATTCCACATTACACCCTGCATAAAATCAAAACCTGTATTGTTGTCATACGACTTTTTATAACTGACCTCCCCTGTATCCGGATTAATCCATTTATGTTGTGCGTCGTTATATAGGTCATTGATACCGCGCTTCCATTCTACAAAAGTATTATCCCAAGAAACCATAGCCCTTGCACTCAATCCTTTCGTTATAAAGCTCAAATCCTGTTCCAATGCAAAGTCAGTTGTTATCTGTGTAGTAGTGGTAGTCATCGTACCTCCCAATGAAACATTTTCTGCAGAATTGGTAACATTCGAAATATTCGGATAATATCCCCATGAACCATCCGAATATTTTGGAAGAAATACATCCGGAGCAATATTATACGCCCCCGCCCACTGCTGGGCAATCGACCAGTCGGCCGAGCTATCATAATTGGAATTATTATAAGGAGTTTTCTTGTATCCATTAGAGCCCGCTACATTAACCTTAAAAACAGTACTCTTGGTTATCTGAAAATCCAGATTACTACGTACATTAATTCTGTCATATCCATAACCGGAATTATAATCACGCCCATTATCAAATACATCGAACAAGTCCCCCTCATGCACATAATCGACAGAAGCGAAATATTTTACAAACCGAGTTCCACCGCTGACATTCACATTTGCATTGTAGGACATCGCATAGTCTTTGAACAATACATCCTGCCAGTCCACATTCGGATAGCGTTCCGCTTCTTCCAAATTTGCCGGATTACGATACTTATTAATTATTGACTGCGGCTTTATGTACGACCATGAATCCGGATACAAGCTCAACTCATGCTCAATAGCCATATTGCGTGCCATCAAAGCATCATAAGAATCCAACTTGTTAGGAAGCTTGGAAGGTATCTTCATCGTGGCATTGGCTGCTATGTTTATTTGGGCAGCTCCCTCAGTTCCGCGTTTAGTCGTTACCAAAATGACACCATTTGCACCTTTCACACCATAAACAGCAGTTGCAGAAGCATCCTTCAAGACAGAAATAGATTGTACAGAAGCAATATCCACACTGCTCATCGGACGTTCTATGCCATCCACCAGTACCAACGGGTCACTATTATTCCATGAACTAGTCCCACGTATTGTGATTTTCGGTTCTTCTTCACCTGGCATACCGGAACTTTGAGTCGTTATAACCCCCGGCAGGTTACCGGTTAACGCCGCACCAATATCAGAAATACCAGCCGCCCGTTCCAATACTTTTCCAGTGGTCTGCGTGATAGCACCTACCACACTCGCTTTCTTCTGTTGTCCGTAACCTACAACTACTACTTCTTCCAGTTGTTTAGTATCATCTTCCAACACCACTTTAAAAAGACCTTTGGAAACCACTTTTACCTCCTGTGGTTTCATTCCTACATACGAAACAATAAGGGTAGACTTCTCATTGGGTACAGTCAATACAAAATTTCCATCTATATCTGAAATCGTACCTATTGAATTATTACCCTTTAAAACTACTGAGGCTCCAATGATTGTCTCACCATTACTGTCAAGAACCGTTCCCCTCACCGTTATCCCTTTCTGTGCTGATGCTGTTACAAAACTAAACAACATAAGGAGAAACAAGTAAGGAATCTTTTGAATTTTCTTCGTTACATTTTTCATTACCATTAGTTTAAGATGTTAATTAACTACATTGTTTTCTAATCATCATTCTTTTTTTAAGTGCGTTAGCCATCATTATAAATATCACTCATAATTACTAGCATTATATTTATATAAAAAAAATAATTATTTGCAAGTAGCGTATAATCCAATTGTAGTACCGGTAAATCCACCAGCCGTTGTAGTAGAGAGATAACTAGGGGCTACATCTTTACAAAGCAGTTTCCAGCTTTTTTCACCATCAATAGAATAATAGAAATCGTAACCAATTCCTTGAGATACTAATTTCAAATATACTTCATTTGTATCTGCGTCTATTTCATCTGAAGCCAATGTCTGTTCCTTTTCACCGATTTGTTTCAGAGAAATATTTTTATTCTCACCCACTTTATTCAAGCAGAAGAAATATTGACGCGTCTCATCTTTAAACAACAGCATTCCGGCTGTTTCCTTATCGTTAGAAGGATTGAACAACATACGGGTAGCACATTCAAATTTATGATGTTGTAACCGACGGCAAACAAATGCCGGAGTTTTCTTTTCCGTAGCGCTAATATCTGCACACTTCAAAGTCAGATATCCGGGCGTTTCCGTCAATGAATATAAATCGGAAGCAGAAGCTCTTAAAGTCATCCATGGCATATCAAGTACAGGAGAATCAAAGTTCTCTATTAACTCGAAGTTACCATAAGTAACTGTCGTATCGCGTTTCGCACCTTCACGTTTTACAATCATAGGTACTAAATCATCTCCTTGTGTCATGTACGGGAATCCGTCTTCACTCCATTTCACCGGCATCATAAATGTTTCACGTCCCAAATTCTCAAACTGATTATTAATAGGGCGACAAGCCAGAAAAACAGCCCACCAATCTCCCTCCTTTGTTTGAATCAAGTCTGCATGACCAGCACAGGTTACCGAATTAGGACGGTCAGAATTCAAATGTCTTTGCGTCAAAATCGGATTGTTTTTCCATGAAAGAAATTTACCCATCGGAGAATCACCACGGAAAATCACTTCAGAATGCCAGTTCCCCGTTCCACCTTCGGCGGACATCAAGAAATACTTTCCATTTATTTTATATAAATGAGGGCCCTCTATCCAAATTGGTTTGTCTGCCGGTTGAGCTCCTTTGTTTACAAGAATTTTACGGGGACCGATCGTCTTATCTGTTTTCACATCAAATTCTTGTATGCGTATAGTACGGTGGCCGCTATATTCAGGTTTATTATCCGGAGCCTCATCATTATTAACAATATATGCCTTACCATCTTCATCAAAAAAGAAAGAAGGATCAATACCTCCGACCTCCGGCAACATGACGGGTTCCGACCATTCACCAAACGGGTCTTGCGTCTTAACAAAGAAATTCCCGGCTCCGACATTGGTTGTTACCATATAATATGTCTTGTTATACGGATTATAAGAAATAGCCGGAGCAAAAATACCGCCACTCACTTTCTGTCCTTCCATATTCACTAATTGCGAAGCACGGTTCAACACATGCCCTATCTGTTTCCAATTCACCAAGTCTTTGCTGTGAAAAATAGGAACACCGGGGAAATAAGTGAATGTAGATGTTACCAGGAAATAATCACCTTCTCCATTTGTGCAAACACTAGGATCAGAATACCATCCCGGCAAAATAGGATTATAGAAATAGTCTTCATCTGACAGAGGATTGGAAATATAAAAATCATCATTTCCTTTATAAGAAAAATAATCAAAGAGAGCCACAGATTTTCCAATAGCCGGTAATTGTTGTTCTTTCTTTGAGTTACATGACATCATTGTTATCCCCAACATAAATATGGAGAGCCGGACGATTGACATTAATTGTATTACCTGTGTATTCTTCATAATACCTCTTATTTTCTTTATAATCAAATATGAATTACTGATCTTTTTCTGCAAAGATATGCCAGCTTATAAAACTACAAACATAATTATGTTACGGGCTTCTTTTCCTAAATAACATCTTCATTTTCAATGTTACATCTATCTTTCCCCTTGTAGCACACCCAAATAATTATGCTGATTATAAGCACATTACAATCTCATTTTTTTGAATAAAAGCTATTCAAATTCCCAATAATCCAGATTGAAAAGTTTGTTTCCTTTCTCTCCTTTAAAGCAGAAATAAAGATCATGTACACCCTTTGCATTCTTTATCCGGCATGACATCTGTTTATATATATCCAGTCCTCCTGTTGGTGATATACTGACACAGCCTATTACCGGACCTTCCGTGCTGTCCAGACGAATTTCTATCATTCCGCCTTTTTCAACACAAGCTGCGCTTACACTGAATTTCTTTGCTCCCTTCTTGCCAAAGTCGACACCACGCACACACAGATATTCATTATCATCAATATCGGTTATATACAAACCACCATTCTTATGATTTTCAGCTTTCAGACCATATCCCCAAGCCATCGTTTCGGCTTCCACTCTACGGTAAGGATTAAAGTTTTCAATCTGTTCCAGTTTCGTCTCCTGCCAATAAGGAACTTCCTTAATGGTTCCATCCGGATTATAATGCATTTTTGCAACAGATACCGAACGACGTTCTTTATGGTCGAAAGTCTCCAGATGAAGCAAATCATAATTTAGGCCGAACACATAAGAACTGCCTTTATAATCAATAATTCCGGGATGATTTCCTCTGGTTCTTTCCGTTGGACGCATAATATATCCTTTTGTACTCCATGGTCCGGTAGCTTTGTCGCTCATAGCATAGCCAATCCCTTCCGGACAACAAGTAGAAGCAAAAGCCATATAATAATGACCGTTACGTTTATATACCCACGGACCTTCCTGATAATGTTCCGGTTTATCAGCCAATTTGACTATTTCCCCCGAATATGAAATCATATCTTCATTCAGTTTCACATAATAAACATTCGGATTGCCCCAATACATATACGCTTGTCCGTCATCATCAATAAATACGGTAGGGTCAATATCATCCCAATGCTCTTTTTGCCAAACTAATGGTTTATTCAAAGGGTCTTTAAAAGGACCGTAAGGAGAGTCGGATACCAATACGCCAATACCATTACCGTGAATCGGGCAATACATGTAAAACTTGCCATTACGTTCGATGACCTGTTCTGCCCAGGCACCATTATCACGTTTCACCCAATCAAAACTCTTCAGAGAAGCGACCGCTCCGTGATCGGTCCAATTCACCATATCAGTGGAGGTATAAAGCAACCAGTCCAACATTTTGAATCCTTCGGCATCATCCTCATCATGGGTTGTATAAAGGAAAACGGTATCGTTATATACCATCGGAGCCGGATCGGCAGTATATTTTGTTTGTATAATAGGATTTTGTGCAGTTCCAGAAGTAGCGGCAGTGATTGCCAACAAAAACGACACGCCTAAAAATTTAAAGTTTCTCATATTCTTTTATTTAAAATGGTTATTTGGTTATTAATACTCCACCATTGCAAGGAATAGCCAATTGTAATTCTTGTTTCTTCCCTATTTCTATTTGTTTCACACCACCCTGCAATGCCTTATCATCACTAAATAGTCTCACCTTTTCTCCATTGGAGAACATCGGCAAATTAACTTTAAGTTTCAGTGTTTCCTTCTGCGCATTTACTCCGGCAATATACCATTTGTCACCATGACGACGGGCAAGAATAACGTATTTACCAGGATAACCGTCAATGAAACGTACTTCGTCCCAAGTCGTTGGAACCTCTTTCATAAAATCAATTGCCCACGACGGAGCATCGGTCAGGTTATTCGGTGCCAAAGCGAAATGCTGTACCGGACTCTGAAATAGCACCGCCGTAGCCAGTGCGTAGACATCTGATGTCACCCGCCGGCTTCCCCGTGGGGCATTATCCGCATTATAATATTTGTTCAATGCACTACCTCCAAAATCCATGCTACCTACCGTGTTACGGATAAACGGATGTAAGGTAGCATTAAAGGCCTCATTATCACAGCTGCCTTGAGAGAAATGAAGATTTTCACTAGCCAATACAGCCTCACTCGATGCGAAGTTAGGATACATACGTTCCCAGCCACGAGGCAAAGTGCATCCATGAAAAATAACCAGAAGGCCGTACTCGTTTGCATCCGACAAGATATCCTCATACAACTGCATAGTCATTTGCTTGTCACCTCCGAAAAAGTCAACTTTTATTCCACGAATGCCAATGCTTTGCATCCATTTCATCTCCTTACGTCTGGCTATCGCATTATCCATGATACTTCTCGGAGTTTGCGGAGCATCATTCCAATACCCATTCGAATTATACCACAAATAAAGAGCTACCCCTTTGTTCTTCCCATATTTAGCCAATTCTTCAATTTTATCACGTCCTATTTGCTTATCCCACAAAGCATCCACCAACACGGACTGATAGCCCATTGCTGCCGAGAAATCAATATACCGGAGTTGCTCTTTATAATTAGTACTTCCATCCATACCGATAATCCAGCTCCATGAACCCCTGCCATACGTATACTCTCCTTTTGCCTGATAAAGCGGTTTTACAACATCAAAAGGAACGGTTGTCTCCACTATTGGAGCCAAAGTCTTGCCCACAGTAATAGTACGCCAAGGCGTCTCGCCCGGCAATGCTATCCCCGGAGAAACTGTACCATTCCCATTTGCTTCACCTTCTTGCGGAAATCCAATGGTATACATCCCTTCTTTGTGTCCCAACAGACGGCTCGCACAATATCCACCATTTACTCCCGTTTCGGAAACAAGCACCCAACCGTTATCTCCATTACGGAACAGACAGGGAAATGTGTATCCTTCTCCCCAGCCATTTTTGCCTGCGACATCATCTGCCGTATAAGATGTCTCATAACTTGGAGAAGTACGGGCAAATCCCCCCATCGGTTTACTTTGCGGACAAAGAAAAGTGGTGGTTCCGTCAGGAAACGCAAATCCTGTAGCTTCTTTCTTAATCACGCAACTTAGTGTCTCACCTTGCGGATACATCCTATATTTAAAAGCAACATCGTTATTACTTATGCGGAATATAACATCATAAATTGTTTTCCCTTGTTGCGTAAACGAAAATACAGCTTCATTCGCCACATAATGTACCTTACTCTTTTTAATAGAAGCCAACTCGTATGTTTCATCTATTTTATTTGTTGAAACATTCTTCTCCAGCGACATCCCCGATGAGAAATCTCCTATATTTGCAATCATCCCCAATGGAGATGGTTTCAAAAAGAGAACATTGTCATAACTAACAGAATAAGAGGGTCTTCCATCCATATCTGCGACTGTTACTACCAGCTTTCCATCAGGACTTGTTATCTGTTTATTTTCTGCACTTGCAACGCTACTACCCAATAACATAGCCATTACTATAAAAAACTTCACCATATTTCTACTTTTTAGATTCTTCTCTATTGGCATAATCACACATTCTATTACAATCAAAACTTTACAGAAATAGCCTTTCCATTATAATCGACGTTTTTTTGAGTCCCGTCCTGGAGAGTTACAGTAAACTTACAGTTCTTCAACATTCCCTCATACGCACCTTTTCTTGCTCCTATCGTCAATTTACAAGATGTATTATTCCACGAGATTGGAATTTCCGTATAAACGCCTTTTTCGTAGTTGTAATTATCAAATTCATCTTCATATAAAATGAAGTTTCCATTCGCACCCGCATACACCTTCAGTTCAAGATGATCCCACGGTTTTTCAGTTGCATACTGAACTTGTGGACCGACAGGAATAATACTACCCGCTTTTACATACAATGGAATAACATCAAGTGTAGTCTCTTTGGTAATTTCCTTTCCGCCTTCGTGTTTCTCGTTCGTCCAGAAGTCATACCATAGCGTTCCTGCCGGTAAGTATATGTTAGTAAGTTTCGTTTCCATGAAATCCACAGCAGCGTCAGTTTTTGTTTTTTTCGCTCCATCTCTGTTCCATCCTTCTTCTTCGGAGACTTTTACCACAGCTTCCGGTGTATATTGTGCATGAGTAATCGGAGCCACAAGGATCGATTTTCCAAACATATATTCGTCATTGATATCCCACACCTTTCTGTCATCTACAAAATCCATCATCAAAGCGCGCATAAAACTCGATTGACGATTGCTTACCTCCCAAGAAGTAGAATAAATATAAGGCAACAGAGAGTAACGTAAACCTATCATCTTCTCGATAGCATCATATACAGGCTCGCCTTTCTTTCCGAACTTATAGATTTCCCTATAAACATCCGTCCCGTGCGAACGCATCATCGGATTGAACGTTCCAAACTGCAACCAACGCACATAAAGCTCCTGATACAATGGATTTTTTGAAGCACTATCATCATTCCAGCTTTTATTATAATGTCCTGCAAAAAAGCCACCAATATCACTATTCCAGTGAGGCATACCACACAAAGAAAAGTTTAATCCGGCAGGAATCTGATTTCTAAAACTCTCCCATGTGGAAGCGACATCACCACTCCATACATTTGCACCATAACGTTGCTGCCCCAAGAATCCGGAACGGGTTAAAATAAACACGCGTTTGTCCGAAGTCACTGCACGCTGATGGTCGTAAACCCCTCCGACAGTCATCAACGGATAAGCATTGCGCACCTTACGGAACGAGCCCAGATAGGTTTTGGTATCCATATCCTCCGGCTTCCAATCCAGATGATCGGGTTCGGTAGAGTCCATCCACCAGGCATCCATTCCCAGCTTGAAAATTCCATCATTCAGATATTTCCAATAAATATCACGTGCTTCGGGATTGTAAGCATCATACACCCTTACACCGGAAGGATATTCCATGTTGGGGGGCCATGACTCCAATCCCGATTGCGGCCAGGTAGTGAAGTTAAACAACATACCTTTTTTGTCCAATTCTCTATAAGGTTTGGTCATCGGTCCGAATGACGACCAGATAGATATAGCCATGTGTGCGTTCATCGCATGGACATCCTCCATCATCTTTTGAGGATTATTGAAAGTCGGATTCTGAAAATCCATCGCATTCCACAAATAGTTATGCCCCCAATATTGCCAATCCTGAATAATACCATCCAAAGGAATACCCAATTCACGATATTTACGAACAACGTCTACCACTTCCTCCTGGCTTTTATATCTTTCTTTACTTTGCCAGTAACCATAAGTCCATAAAGGAAACATCGGCGCTTGCCCGGTCAGGTTGCGTACCTGTGCTATAACACCGTCGGCATTTTTCCCATACATGAAGTAATAATCCACACAGTCACCTACTTCAGAACGGAAAGATGTTTCAACTTCGTTATCCGTAAAAAGAGTCGGCGAATAGTTATCCCAAAACACACCATATCCTTTAGTAGACTGGAAGAAAGGTGACACATCTTCAACATTTCCCTGTATCAGATTTTTAGTCATGTTCCGCTGAATCATCTTTCCATTTTGCAATTGTCCCAAACCATAAATGGCTTCCTCCTTATCTAATACAAAAGGTTGATAAACCTGATAAGTTTTTGTCCCGGCATCATCGAAATCGATAAACTGCATACCGGATTTCTCTGCCAATAACGACTTGCCATCCTTTGAGCAATAAGAAACAATTCCCGTTCCGGTGTCCACACTGACACTTAGTTCACTGGTGTTCAATACAATCTTATTATCTTGCATATCAGCCTTGAAATTCACCTTTTCGGGTTTGGCAATTACAGAAAGACTCTGTTTTTCATAGGCAACCCCTTCCGGAGACTTTATTACTCTCGCCACAGCAGGCGCAAAGAATTGTATTTCTATATCCACTGCATTTACAGTGGTTTTGATGCCGGACGATGTTTTCTGATAGTTCTGTGCGAATAAGATATTTGTGCTGAAGCATAAACATATACCCCAAAATAGATGATGTATTTTCATAATTATGGAATGATAAGGTTTCTAATTAATTACCAACAGATGTTGCATACAGTCCGATCATTGCTCCTGTAAAGCCACCAGCCACATTGGTAGAAAGAATATCACCGGAAACGGTTTCTCCTACATTTGTAAAACTTTTGCCATCAATCGAATAATTAAAACGATAATCATCTCCATTGGCTGCTACTTGCAGTGTCACAGGTTTCTCTATTTCTATTTTCACCTCAGCCAGGACACTCGCTTGTCCTTTTTCGGTTCTTTGCAGCATCAGGTAATAGTCTTTTCCCTTTTTAGTGATACCGAAAACATAGTGATATCTTTCATTTTGGTAACATGTTATACCGGCAAAATCTTTCTCATTTTTCGGTTTGTACGCCATGGTCGCTGCCGCTGTAAATTGATTATGCTGCTGACGGTAGAACAAGGTAGAAGTAGGTTTCACTTCATTGATATTTGAGGTAAAAGGGATGATCCGCAACCCTTTATCGGTCATCTCAACGAAATCTTCACGAGGACCTCTAAGACCAATCCATCTTAAGTCTAATGTTTTATCAGAGAAATCATCCTTAAAGACAAAGTTGCCACTAGGCAAATAACCGTTTTCCCCTGTCTGGTTCTCTACTCCCGAAGGCATCTTCAATGTAGGTTTCATAGGGATAAGCCCATTCTCGAAAACGGGAAATGTTCCGCTCCAGTCCACCGGAAGAATAAAAGTTTCGCGTCCGGTATTCACTCTGTTCTTCTCATTGGGGCGTATTCCTAAAAATACACCATAATATTTTCCGTCGGGTCCCTCCACTAAGTCTGCATGACCAGCCCAGTCTACTTTATCCGTCCGGTTTGCAGGAAAATAACGTTGAGTTAAAATAGGATTATTATTTGCCGGAAGATAAGGTCCTTTCGGATGATCACTTACAAAAATGACTTCGCTATGCCAACCTCCGGTTCCTCCTTCGGCACACATTAAATAATAACGTCCATCTTTTTTATAGATATGAGGAGCTTCAATCCATATCGGCTTTTCTTCTATATTGACGCCACCGTTTACTATGATCCGGTCCGTTCCCGGAACCACTTTATCATTCTCCACATCATAATCCCATATTTTTATGACACGGTGTCCTGAGTAACGTTCTTCTCCCTGAGCAGGAGCATCATTATGTACCACGTATGCCTTGCCATTATCATCAAAGAAAAGAGAAGGATCAATGCCTTCAAATTGAAGTTTGATCGGATCACTCCAGCCATTCTCCGGATTCTTTGTCTTTACCACCATATTTCCAAAGCCACCTGAAAATTGAGTGGTTATCATATAAAACGTATCATTATTGGGATTATATCTTATAGCAGGAGCATATACACCTGCACTAATACCACAATCTTCAACCTTTAATTGTGACGTTCTGTCCAGCACATGACCGATTTGTTTCCAGTTGACCAGATCATTAGAATGGAAAATAGGCACCCCGGGAAACATAGCAAAAGATGAGCACACTAAATAATAATCATTACCTTTCCGCGTTATACTCGGATCGGGATAGCAACCCTGCAAAATAGGATTATAGAACTCACCCGGCTTTAAAGGATTGTTTTGATAAATAGCATCCTCCCCCTGATAAATAAATTGCGTAAAGACAGGAGCATTTTTTGTTATTTTACCCTTACCACTCACCTCCATATTAAAAAACAGCATAAAAAATACGACAAGACCCACGGATTGCCAGCCCGACAAAATCAATTTTAATGTTCTCATATTATCACTTTTTATTTTCTATAATTTTCTGTTCTATAGTAGTGTTTGCAAATGTATCGATTCGGTTTTATCATATATGTACAATCATGATACAGGCATCTATATACAGGTTACATTTATCACAGACATGTAACATGATTCTTTTCTGATGTAACAAAAAGCCTCAAAACAGAAAAATGGTAAGATAAATAACTACATTACCTATTATTTCAGCACTTTTATTCCCCATCATGTAAAAGACTGAATATCAAATATTAGCAAATATTCATTTTCCTTTAAAGGAAAGCCCCCGTTGGTTTAAAAGAAACGGAGGCTTGGTTTAAAAGAAACGACCCGTTCCTTTTAAAGGAACAAGGTCGTTCTTTCTTTATTCATTCAATAAATAAATCCGGATTGTCTATCTGTAAAAATAAACAAAATTCCAAAGCGGTATTACTGTACGTTCATTACAATCGTTTTCAACTTATTTCTATCAGAAGTTCCTCCATACAGTAATTCATAAGTACCTTCCAACGGACGCATCGTATTCGACTCTGCATCAAACCATTCAAAGTTCTCACCGGTAAGAGGAATAGCTACTGATTCAGTTTTCCCTGCCGGAATATGAACGCGTTTGAAAGCACGCAAAGTATAACGGGGACCTTCCTTATCACCCGGACGTCTCAAATAAACCTGAACCACCTCTTCTCCATCACGTTGCCCGACATTGCTTACCGGAATAGTCAATACTACATTTTCACCTTTCGCGATTGTATTCTTGCTCAATTTAGCTTCTCCATAAGTAAACGTAGTATAACTCAACCCATGACCGAATGGGAAAAGTGGTTGCTGTTGCATATATCGATAGGTACGCCCCTTCATAGAATAGTCTTCAAAGTCCGGCAATTGATTCACATCCTTATAGAAAGTGACCGGCAGGCGTCCACCGGGATTATACTCTCCCCAAAGAGCATCAACGATAGCTGTACCACCCGCCTGTCCCGGATACCATGCCTGCAGAATCGCTTCACAAGTAGTCGTTTCGGGCACTAGTCCGATAGCTGAACCGGAATAATTGATAAAGACAACCTTTTTACCAGCCTTCTTCAAAGCTTTCAACAAATCACGTTGAACGTCCGGAAGTTCAATATCCGTACGGTCACCACCCTTAAATCCGGGAACTTCTACCGGCATTTCCTCACCTTCCAGACTTGGAGAAATTCCACCAGCAAAAAGAATCACATCAGCATCCATTACTCTCTTCACTGCGAAGTTCAAGTCGATCCCGACCTCTTTGCCCAAATCAAAATCAAGTGTAGCCCTTTCATTCCGTTGTTTGAATAAAATCTCGATATGATACTCTTTTCCAGCTTTCGCCTGTAACGTATAGAGGTTCGTCGGATTCTTAACATATATTTTCTGAGCCACTTGCTCACCATTTATAATAAGAGTCACTTCACCATCCAGTTGGAAACGGAAAGCAACATCACCCGACTGCGAAGGACGAAAGACAGATTCATAACGAGCCGAGAAATTAGTAATTTCCACACCGGGCGCAAACGTAGTAGCCCCTGTTGTCGCAAAATGGAACGGAGTGGAAATCTGATCGGTAGCAACCACTTCCCCTTCACGATCACGATTATTCCAATATTCTGCCAAGAAACCGGGTTTACCATTTATGCTACATTCATCAAACAGGCTTTGGAGTGTCTTTCCATCCACACGGTCACAACCCGGTTCGTATATGATTTGTCCTTCCGGTAGTTTGGCACGGACAGCTTCCAATAAGGTAACCGTATGTGCCGGAATACCGTTATAATTTCCCCACTGCATCACGGAGTCATTGGCATTAGGTCCCATAACAGCTACTTTCAGATGGGTATTCAGAGGCAGGATGTTGTTTTTATTCTGCAAGAGCACCAATGATTCACGGGCCATACGCAAAGCCAATGCCTGATGTTCCTTACTATTCAACACAGAGGTTGGAATTTCCGACCAAGCCGGTTGTTCGTCCATTTCTCCCAGTTCAAAACGTGCCGTCAACAAACGTTTCAATGAAATATCTATTTCTTTTTCGTCAATCAAACCGGCTTTTACAGCATCCGCCAGTGATGCATATTCACTTCCACATTCAAGGTCTGTGCCTGCCCGCACAGCATCGGCCGAAGCGTGTTCCTTGTCCGGGTGAGTCCCATGCGTTCCCGGTCTATAGAAATCGGAGATCGCTCCACAGTCAGAGACTACAATGCCTTTGTATCCCCATTCATCCCGCAATATTTGCATCAACAGGCGATTACTGCCACAACAAGGCTCTCCCTCAAAACGATTATAGGCACACATCACTTCCTTTACATGCGCTTTCTGTACCAAATCTTTAAAAGCAGGCAGATAGGTTTCCCATAAATCCCGAGGATCTATATTCTCCGCATCAAAACTATGCCGGTTCCACTCCGGTCCTGAATGAACGGCAAAGTGCTTGGCACATGCGTGCAGCTTATCATACCTGGCATCTTCCGGTCCTTGCAAACCACGGACTACAGCCATTCCCATTTGTCCTGTCAGATAAGGGTCTTCACCATAAGTTTCCTGACCGCGTCCCCAACGAGGGTCACGGAATATATTGACATTCGGTGTCCAGAATGTTAATCCCTGATAGCGTTTCAGCACGCCGCTTTCACCGAAAATACGCGATTTTACGCGAGCCTCATCGGAAGTGGCATTGAACACTTCATATAATAATGAATCATTAAAAGAAGCTCCCATACCGATAGACTGGGGAAAAACAGTAGCCAATCCGGCACGTCCCACACCGTGCAACGCCTCATTCCACCACTCATATTCTTTAATTCCCAGTCGAGGGATAGCAGGTGACGCATTTTGCATTAATGATACTTTTTCTTCCAAAGTCAACCGGGGCAACAAATCCTCCGCCCGTTGTTCCGCCGTTAAAGAAGTGTCCTGGTAAGGCAGCAATTGCTTACATGCCGAAAACGATAACACCAAACAAACACCCATAATCGGTATCCAACCTCTTTTCATAATATTATACTTATTAGTTATGATTAATTTGGAAACAAAAATAGCCTATTTTCCAATAAAACAATGTTTCATTGGTTACAAATACATATTTGTTTGTTACATTGACGCATCACAGAACGAATAATCAAAAGAGTCCACATCTACATAACCGCCTACAGAACGTGTAGCATAGTTAAATATGGCAAACTTACTGCCCATAAACATACGGGTGTAGTCAAATTTCATCTTGACAGGCAGACCAACAGGTATCCATGCTTTTCCATCAAGACTATAAGAAAAACGAGCCTCATCCCGTCCATTGGTAAAGTCACCTTCCACACGCAAGTAGACAAGCTCTTTGTTAAGAGGTATACGGGCTTGTTCGGTCATATCCACACGGCTAATGGCACGCTTCGTTTTCTCAAACACGCTTTTCTGTTCACTCATCACAAGAGACAGTTTATTTCCGTTCTTTTCAATCGTAAGCACACCGCTGTCACCATTAAAAGCCGATAATCCTGCACGGTCACCATCTTTCATCCCCCCCAGAGAGAGACTGACAGTGCCCATACATTTCGGTCCTACCATACGTTGGGTCAACGTATTGGGAGCAACAAACAGGTTATCTACCACACGGGAGGTTTTCAAACGCAGAAATCCGGGACGGTCGGTAAGACTCCATGCCTGATCGACGGGGTTATGATTCCACTGCCAATAGAGGGAAAGCCCGGAAGCGGAAAAATCATCCGAACCGCAGATACCATCCATTGACATATACGATAAAGTGGTATCATTCGGAATGTGCCCGTCCTTGTCTCCCAGCATAGGCCAACCATCTTCCGTCCATGTACAAGGCATGAGACACGGCACACGCCCTACGCCACCACGATCCTGAAAAATGAGCCCGTACCATTCACCGTTTTTCCCGTCTACGATACATCCTTGACCAACACCGCCATGCCCATCAAACTCCGTTTCAAGAATGACACGCTTTTCGTAAGGTCCGGTAATCTTATCGGCACGATAGCATACTTCACGACGCAGACGGCCGGGAATACTCCAATCCATAGAAATCATCAGCAAGTAATATTTCCCATTATACTTGATGACGGAACTACCTTCCAACAGCCCTTGTTCGTCAGCATCCCGTTCAAATATTTGCTGATTGATGCCACCGGGAAGTACATCGGTCAAATCGGGTTTCAACTCCGTAAGCTGTCCTGTACTGTGAAAGAGATACACCCGCCCGTCATCATCAAACAGAAGCGAACCGTCATGGAAATGCGGAGGACGCGAAAGAAGTTTCCAGGGACCGGCCGGATCTGTCGCAGTATAGACAAACCCACGTCCGGGCGCGCCATTGGCTGTAAACCATACATAGAATTTACCGTCATGATAGCGGATAGATGATGCCCATTGTCCTTGCCCGTAAGCAGTGCCTTCGAGCAGATCATAACGGGGACCATCGTCAATGCGGGGAAATACGTAGCTGATAGTTTCCCAATGTTTCATGTCCGGCGAACGCATGATAGGCGCTCCCGGCATCAGGTGCATAGTAGTGGAAACCATGTAAAAGTAATCACCTGCGCGACACACCGACATATCGGGCACGTCAGCATAAAGAATAGGATTACGGTATTGTGCTCCGGCTGATAGCGGGAAGAACAATGTAAAAAGAGTACACAGCAGAATAGTGTTGATTTTTGTTTTCAGCATAATCATCGTTTTTTTATTAACTGGCTACATTATCTATTATTTGAAAGCTAATTATTTAAAATGTTCCTTGTTATCTTCCACATCACAAAAATAGAAAATGCAAACAGATATATTGTCCAAAGTATGCTACATGATTTCTTTGTGATGCTACATATCGAATGAAGAATGTTACATCTATATTTACTCATGTTACATCACCCTATCTCCCAAAGAAAGGAGACTGTATTCAGCCTCCTCTCACTTATTACATACCCGGAACAACGAGTATCAACAACTATTCTTATTACAAGAACTTATCAGAACTCAACCAAGATACGGAACACCTTTCCCGGATTAGCAGTCCATTCCTGCATAGCTTCCAAAGCTCCTTCCGGTTTTGCTATCCTCGAAATCAGTTCTTCCACCGGACAGTTGCCTTCTTTCATATAATTAATAACCGCACGGAAATCTGCCGGCAACGCATTTCTGGAACCACGGATATCCAGTTCTTTCTGAACGAAATATTTCGTTTGGAAAGCTACTTCGCTTTTGGCATAACCGATGCAAACCACACGTCCTGTAAAACCGACTTCATCCACCGCCATCACATAAGTGACCGGACTGCCGACAGCTTCAATCACCACATCGGCACCGAAGCCCTCCGTTACCTGTTGCATCCGTTCGTGTACATTTTCTGTCTTGGAGTTAATCACATAAGAAGCACCTACCCTTTTCGCCAGTTCCAGTTTCTCGTCATCCAGATCGACAGCAATGACCGTTGCCCCTCTCAAAGCAGCACGTACAATGGCACCGATACCAATCATACCGCAGCCAATAACCATCACATATTCATTATCGATCACCTGCGCACGAGATACCGCATGGAATCCGACACTCATCGGCTCAATCAACGCACAATCGCGAGGAGAGATATTGCCTGCCGGAATAATCTTTGTCCAAGGCAATACGGCATATTCGCACATCACTCCATTGCGCTGTACCCCTAACGTTTCATTATGCTCACAGGCATTGACACGACCATTACGACAGGAAGCACATTTACCACAATTGGTGTATGGATTCAATGTCACGTTCATCCCTTTTTCAAAGCCGGCCGGAACATCCGGACCGATCTCCTCAATCACCGCTCCTACCTCATGTCCCGGGATTACCGGTAACTTCACCATTGGGTTACGTCCTAAAAAGGTATTCAGGTCAGAGCCACAGAAACCCACATACTTGATTCTTACTAATACTTCACCGGCACCAACGGTCGGCTTTTCCAGTTCAACCACCTTCATTTCGGAGGGATTGACAATTTGAACTGCTTTCATTTGATATGTTTGATAATAAGTTTATTAATCGATTACTTTATAACCTTTCCAGCCGTAATATGCACAGAAGACAAAGCAAATCATCGGTACACAATAGGCCATATAATAGATATGCTCATTGGCATGCATGAAATAAGCCGTCAACTGTGGCAGGCAGGCATTGCCGACAATAGCCATTACCAGAAATGCCGAACCGCTCTTTGTCTGACTCCCCAGTCCTTTTAGCGCCAATGAAAACTGCGTGGGATACATTATAGACATAAAGAAAGAGATAGCCAACATTGCGTATAACCCGATCATACCTCCCCATATCATCACTGCCCCGCACAAAAGAATATTCATCAAGGCGTAAACCAGTAACATATCCTGTGGACGGAATTTCACCATCAATCCGGTACCGATCCAACGCCCCAAAAGAAATGCAAGCATATACAATCCGAAGAAGGTAGTCGCTGTATCTTCCGGCAATCTGGCATAAGTGCAACAGTAAACCAGGAACAGACTGTTTATCGCCGTCTGTCCGCCGTTATAGAAGAATTGCGCAATCACTCCCCACCGCAAATGTGAGTGCTTCAATACACCGAAGTCTATCAGTTTTTCTTTCTGGCTACCCTCTTTCGTTTTACCCGAAGAAGTCGTTTTATCGGAAGAAGCCGTTTCTCCTTCGTCCCCAATCTTCGGCAATTTTGAAAAGACGAAGACGACAGCTATGGCAATCAACAATATAGCCAATATCAGATAAGGGAGTTTCATGGCATCCGTTTCCAATTGGATATAGGCCTGCCAGCCTCCCGGATAATCTACAGGAAGGGTCTCTCGCGTGTAATGAGTTCCGCTAAGGATGAGCTTACTCAAAAACATGGCAGCGATAAAAGCTCCGAGTCCATTGAAAGACTGCGCCAGATTCAATCGGCGGGGAGCTGTTTCGGGAGCTCCTAAAACCGTCACATACGGATTGGCAGCCGTCTCCAGAAAGCACATTCCCGTAGCGATAATAAAGAAGATACAGAGGTAAGCCCAATATTCTTTTAAAATGGCGGCAGGAAAGAAAAGCAGGCCTCCGATTGCTGCTAATACCAGTCCGAAAATAATTCCCGCCTTATAGCTGTAACGTTTCATAAACATCGCTATGGGGATGGGGAAAATAAAATAAGCCAACCAGTAGGCAGTCTCGGTAAAGGAGGCTTCAAAGGTATTCAGTTCACATGTCTTCATCAATTGCCGGATCATCGTGGGAAGCAGATTGCTGCTTATTGCCCACAGAAAGAAAAGGCAGAAAACCAACGCTAAAGGTATTGTATATGTATTCTTTTTCATGGTATAAATCTAGTTTTACGATAAGGATGTTTTCTCCATCATTCGGACATGTTCTTGATGTAAGGAAGTACGAGGAGATCCGTGAATCCATAGAAGTTCCGGGCATTTTCTCCCAAAAAGAGTCTTTTATCCTCTTCCGTCAGCTCGGAAGACTTCACTATAAAATCGTATGACATCTTATAGGTGATCGCAGTAATGGTGCGCGGATAGTCCGATCCCCACATCAGTTTCTCCATGCCAACTAAATCCGCCGCTTCCCGAATGGCTTTCACTGCTCCTTTGAAAGGATAAAATTCATCATTGAAAAGCCAGGTGATTCCGCCGGATTCAATCATCACATTGGGATGACGTGCCAGGCGGATTTGTTCTTTCCAGTCCGGACGTGTCACCATTCCGAAGTGTCCGACAGCTATTTTTAGGCGGGGACATTCCTGAATAATCTCTTCCATTTCGGGAACCTGTGTTGCTCCGTCAGCCAAGTCGATGGAGAGCATGACATTCCGTTCTTCCATAGAATGAAACATCTGCATCATTTCCTCATTATTCAGCATTACCCGTCCCTCTTTTAACAACAAGCGTTGGGCAGGTATTTTTATAGCCTTAAAACCTTTGGCTATAAGCTCTTTCGCCTGCTCCAAAAATCCAGGTTTGCGAAACTCACACATTCCGCAAACAAAGAAACGGTTGGGATAATGGGAAACGACTTCCGACAAATAATCATTCTGAATACCGTCAATAAACTCTTGGGTAATGACAGCCGCAGCCACTTGCGCATAGTCCATATTCGAAAGAAAAACTTCCGCGCTATTCACTCCGTCTATCATAAAGGGCGGAACCATTTGCCGGATTTCTCCCATAAATTCCGAACGGCCATTTTCCAAAGTCCGGATAGGCAATCCGTCCACAACAGTATCCTGTCGTAACCACAGATGGGCGTGCGCATCAATAATTGTATAGTCCATACGAATGACGCTGTTTTATGAGTTTGCCCAACTTACACGTTTCTGCTCTCCGATAATCTCCTGCACTTCCCGAACGAGTTCCCAGTCAATAGGTTCTTCGATGAAAGCGATGTTCTTTTTCACATTCTCCGGATTAGTTGTACTAAATAAAGTCGTTGCTATACGGGGATTGCTGACGGAGAACTGCATAGCCAGTTTCTCAATCGGATAATTCTTAGCTTTGCAATGTTCCATTGCTTTACGGCAAGCCTCTACCAAGGGTTTGGGAGCCGGATGCCAAGCAGGCACGCCACGTTCACTCAACAGTCCCATTGAAAGCGGAGAAGCATTAATCACGCCGATTTCTTTGGATTCGAAGTAGTCCAGGAAGTCTGCTAATTTATCATCACACAGGCAATAATGGCAGAAACTAAGCACAGATTCAATCGTACCGCTTGGTGAATGGTCAATTACCCATTTCAGGTTTTCGAGTTGCAAGTCGGTAATTCCAACGTGTCCTACCACTCCCTTTTCACGCAACTCAACCAAAGCAGGTAGAGTTTCATTAACTACCTGGTTCAAATCGGCAAACTCCACATCGTGTACATTTATCAGATCGATAAAATCTATATTCAGACGCTCCATGCTCTCATACACACTTTCTACCGCACGTTTTGCAGAGTAATCCCACAGATTTACTCCATCTTTTCCATAACGTCCCACTTTGGTAGAAAGGTAATAACGGTCGCGAGGAAGATCTTTAAGCGCCTTCCCTAAAACAGTTTCCGCTTTATAATGTCCGTAATAAGGAGACACATCGATAAAGTTCATTCCTGCTTCAACAGCAGTAAACACTGCTTGAATTCCTTCTTTTTCTTTCAAATCATGGAAAACTCCTCCCAAAGAAGAAGCTCCAAAACTAAGAGATGATACTTTCATCCCTGTCTTTCCGATTTCATGGTATTGCATACTTTTAGGTTTTAAATCATTTTGTATGCGACAAAAATAGGTCAGTAATAGTTTCAGTGCAGCAGAGAGCGGTCGAAAAACCAACGTAACGGTTTACGTAAAAAATATTGCTTCAGATGCTCTTAATTTTCCGGGAATGTGCTTTCTTTGTAAAAAGAATCTAAGTTGCAGACTTTCAAATGGAAAACCGGAAACATACTTCACTCAAAGATCTCGCCCAAGCATTGGGGGTGTCGATTCCTACTGTATCCAGGGCACTAAAAGATAGTCCGGAAATCAGCCGTGAACTTTGCGCCAAAGCAAAGGCACTGGCCAAAGAGATGAACTATCGTCCCAATCCTTTTGCCATGAGCCTGCGGAAAAATGCACCACGTATCATCGGAGTGATCGTTCCGGATATTGTCACTCATTTCTTTGCATCAATTCTGAATGGAATAGAGAATATGGCTATTGCCAACGGATATTTCGTGATTATCACGACTTCACATGAGTCTTACGAGCACGAAAAAAGAAATATTGAGAATCTGGTCAATATGCGTGTGGAAGGCATCATCTCCTGTCTGTCCCAAGAAACAACCGATTTCTCCCACATCTCCGCCTTGAAAGACATTAATATGCCACTTATCCTGTTCGACCGTGTTTGCCTGACCGACCAATTTTCATCGGTGATAGCAGACGGGGCACAATCCGCACAGATGGCTACACAACATCTCCTGGATAATGGAAGCGAGCGGGTAGCTTTTATCGGAGGAGCTAATCATCTGGATATTGTAAAGAGAAGAAAACATGGCTATCTGGAAGCCTTGCGTGAGAATCGTATTCCGATCGAAAAAGAGCTGGTAGTCTGCCGGAAGATTGATTATGAGGAAGGCAAGATTGCCACAGAAACTTTACTGTCACTTCCACAGCCTCCGGATGCTATTCTTGCCATGAATGACACATTGGCTTTCGCAGCAATGGAAGTCGTCAAAAACCATGGCCTCCGGATTCCGAATGATGTGGCAATCATCGGGTATACAGACGAGCAGCATGCTAATTATGTGGAACCGAAATTATCTGCTGTATCACATCAGACCTATAAAATGGGAGAAACTGCCTGCCAACTACTTATCGATCAGATAAAAGGAGATAAGACAATCAAGCAGGTAACGATTCCGACACATTTGCAGATTAGGGAGAGTAGTATAAAATACGATAAGAAAAAATAAAAACAAGACACGATTTATACCTAAAAAGAAAAAGTTATTTGACGTTCTATAAACAATCAAACAACTTTTTCTTAAATAACAATATATTTTTTAATCTTTTGACGGCTCCGACTTCTTCTGAATACTATCTGCATCAAGCAGTTGAATATCAAAAATCAAAGCTGAATAACCAGGAATGAGAGTTGTATTACTATTTCCGGTACTGCCATAACAATATTTCCAAGGTATATATATCAACCAACGTTCACCAACTTTCATATGAGGTATTGCTTCTTTCCAGCCTTCTATTACCCTACCGGACAAATCGAATGACACTGGAGGGGTATCCGGTTGAGAGGCATTCGAATCTCCATCCACCGGATCAGCTCCCTCAAAACCATCGAAACGTTCACCCAATATATTCGTACCTTTATAGAAAGCCTTCACAACCGCTGTGGATGTCGGCTTCTCTCCGAGAACTTCCGTATGTACGCTATTCACAGTGATCGGAGTTTTCGTCTTATAATAAATATAATCATTGCCTTGTTCCACTTTAATCCGTAGTAACAGAGGGTCAGTTCCCGCTTCAAACACATTTGCCAAAGAATCAATAAATGATTCATTGCGTGAACGCCAATTATCATACTTGTCTACTGTTTCCGTTTCACTACAAGCAGTGAACGCCAAAGCCAGCAATACTAAGGAGAATAAATAGATCTTTTTACTCATTCGTTAAAGGTTTATTGTAAAGTTTTCAATAGAGAAGTGATGCTTACTCTGTCTGCAATAATGTTATTCAGTTCAGAGATAGCTACACGCTCTTGTTGCATGGTATCGCGATTACGCAATGTCACGCAGTTATCTTCTAATGTCTGATGATCGACTGTTACACAGTACGGAGTACCAATAGCATCCTGACGGCGATAACGCTTACCGATACTATCCTTTTCGTCATATTGGCAATGGAAGTGGAACTTCAGGCTGTCAATAACTTCACGGGCTTTTTCAGGCAGACCGTCTTTCTTCACCAACGGCATAACTGCCAGTTTCACCGGAGCCAAAGCAGCAGGCAATTTCAGAACCACACGGCTTTCACCATTCTCCAATTGCTCTTCGCAATAAGATGCGCTCATGATGCTAAGGAACATACGGTCAACACCGATAGAAGTTTCGATTACGTACGGAGTATAAGACTCGTTCAGTTCCGGATCGAAGTATTTGATGCTCTTGCCGGAGAACTTCTCATGTTGAGACAAGTCGAAGTTAGTACGAGAGTGAATACCTTCCACTTCTTTGAATCCGAACGGCATCAGGAATTCGATATCAGTAGCGGCATTTGCGTAGTGAGCCAGTTTATCGTGATCGTGATAACGATAGCTTGCATCGCCGAATCCAAGAGCTTTATGCCATTTCAGACGGATTTCTTTCCATTTCTTGAACCAGTCAAGTTCAGTTCCCGGTTTTACAAAGAACTGCATTTCCATCTGTTCGAACTCACGCATACGGAAGATGAACTGACGGGCAACGATCTCGTTACGGAAAGCCTTACCAATCTGTGCGATACCGAAAGGAACTTTCATACGACCCGTCTTCTGTACATTGAGGTAGTTTACAAAAATACCTTGTGCAGTTTCCGGACGAAGATAAATCTTCATTGCTCCTTCGGAAGTAGAACCCATTTCAGTAGAGAACATCAGATTAAACTGACGAACTTCTGTCCAGTTCTTTGTACCGGAGATCGGGCATACGATTTCTTCATCAATAATGATCTGACGCAATTCTTCCAGATTACCGTCGTTCAGAGCTTTAGCAAAGCGAGTGTGAAGTGCGTCGCGTTTTGCCTGATGCTCCAATACACGTCCGTTGGTAGAACGGAATTGAGCCTCATCAAAAGATTCGCCGAATCTCTTGGCAGCTTTCGCTACTTCTTTATTGATTTTATCGTCATACTTAGCCAGCTGATCTTCGATCAACACGTCAGCACGATAACGTTTCTTAGAGTCTTTATTGTCAATCAAAGGGTCATTGAATGCGTCTACGTGTCCGGAAGCCTTCCAGATAGTAGGATGCATAAAGATGGCAGAGTCGATACCGACAATGTTCTCGTGCAACAGCACCATGCTGTCCCACCAGTATTTCTTGATGTTATTTTTCAATTCAACGCCCATCTGACCGTAGTCATACACAGCGCCTAGTCCGTCGTAGATATCGCTCGAAGGGAATACGAAACCATACTCTTTGCAATGCGATACAAGCTTCTTAAAAACGTCTTCTTGTGCCATTTTCTTTTCTATATCTATTAATTTGAATTTGCTTTTTTCGTAAAAAGTGCCACAAAGATAGGGATTTATCTCATAAATAAGACAGGGAGGGTATTAATTTATCTTATTTACCCAACAACCACTTCCAAACCGGTATTACCTCAATCGCACATTTTTCCAACTCAATCCGTTCTTCATCGTCATACGTTATTATCAATAACTGCCGACATTCAAATACCTTATTCAATTTTACTAATGCCTGAACTTCCCGTTGGAAAGTCTCATCAGAGAGATTCATGGTATAACAGACCTGTATAGCCACTCCTGTATCAGGCAAATAAAAATCAACCTCTACATTTCTATTATAAAAGAATACAGCATCGTCCGTCCCATAACGCCGCAATAGTGTCACAGCAACCAAATTCTCAAGCAACGAGGTATCAGCATCCAAAAGAAGCAAATTGAGAATGCCATTATCCGCAAAATAATATTTCGGATTAGTTTCACGCTCCACCAATTTATCCGCAATATTTTGTATAGGAATCAGCAAGCAAGCATCTTTGGCATATTCCATGTAGTTAATGACAGTATTCTTCGATATTTTCACTCCGGTTGAAGCAACAATATTAGTTATACGAGTAAACGAAACCGGTTGCTTTATACTTTCGGCCAATTTGCGGAAAAGGATGCGTAAAGCAAAAGTATTTTCGATGGAATGTCTTGCAGCAATATCTCCTAAATATATCTTTTGGTAAACACTTGTCAGATAATCCCGTTTTGCGGCAAGCGATGCCCCTTCCGGAAAACCACCGGAACGAAAATAATCATTGAATATACGCTTTATTTCTGCCCGGCTCTCTGTTGCAAACAAAGAATTCTCTGTAACTTCAACCCCATTAGCATAAAGAAACTCTTTAAAATCATAAGGGTATACATGTACTGTAATGTATCGTCCCCCCAAAGTGGTAGCTACATCCTGACTAAGCATTTTAGCATTGCTTCCTGTCACATAAGCCCTATATTTATTATCAGCCAATCGCCGAACAAACTTGTCCCAACCATCAATATTCTGAATTTCATCCAAGAAAAGCATCGGCCTGTCTGTTGACATCTCGGCATGTACTTCCAGTATGAGATTTAAATCTGCCGCCGTCATTCCAATCAAACGTTCATCTTCAAAGTTCACATATAGCATTTCATTCCAAGTATGCCCATTATGCAAAAGTTCCTGTATCCGTTGATAAAGTAAAAATGATTTTCCTGCTCGCCGGATACCTACAAATACATAATTTCCAAACTCTTCAAACTGAAAGCTACGAGGTATAACTTGATGTTTGACCACCTCATTTCTATTATCTAATAGAACTTCTTTTAGTATTTCTCTTCTAATCATATTTCAAGATATTGTTCTAACCACTGAACAAATATAATCTAATTCTGTTCAATTAACAAGACAATATTGTTTTTTATTCAACTATTCGTCGATTTCCGGCTCTTCTATGTCGTATTCTGTTTGTTCCAGTTCCCGGTCTGCTTTCTTCATATTTTTCGTTAGCATACTTTCGGGCATATAATATTTAAAAGGTATGCGGGTACACTTTGTCTTCTTCAGTTCCCTGCTGAATTTTGAGTTTGCCACAAAATATACGCGTGAAATAGCAACTTTCCCCGGCGTTACCTGTTCGGGCAGCACACATCCCTGACTGGTCAGTGCCGTTTGAAAGGTTCCCAATCCCTCAATGGTCACCGAATGACCGGAGGAAAGTAGGTCTTGAATACTTTCAACCAACTCCGACAGGATTCCTTCTATCTGCCCACGATGAAAGCCTGTTGTCTTTGCCATCCGTACTGCAAGTTCTTTATTTTTCACTCCTCCTCTTCGCTGCATTTTACTAGGTACACCATACCATAACTCTTTCCGTTCTCCGGATGATAAATCCGCTTTCTTTCTCACTACATAAGGGATAGACATAATCTTACGCTCCTTTCTTTTTAAGTTAGTTATCATAATTTGTACGACACCCGGGTGTCATGCATACTGAGACCCGGGTGTCGAACACAACAACACCCGGGTGTCGTACAGCACGAGACCCGGGTGTCATACAAGTTTTTCTTGCTACAAAATTAAGTTTTTATTATAGGAAAACAAAGGAATTCTTCTATATTTGTGCATCCCTACATTATACTAAAGAAAAACATAGAACTATGATTAAGATTCTTCTATTGATAGACTATTCAAGCGAATTTGACAGGAAACTGCTACGGGGACTTGTCCAATACTCCAAAGAAAACGGCCCCTGGCTCTTTTACCGACTACCTTCTTATTATAGCGCAATGCATGGTGAACAAGGCATTTTAAGATGGGCGAAAGAATGGAAAGCCGACGCCATTATCGGTCAGTGGAATAATGATACGATCGATTTGCAGAAGGAGCTGAATATTCCGGTAGTACTACAAAACTACCATCACCGGAGCGTCACTTACTCTAATCTGACAGGCGACTATAAAGGAACGGGAAGAATGGCAGCCCAGTTTTTTGCCAAGAGAATGTTTCGCAATTTTGCTTATTTCGGCGTTAAAGGGGTGGTTTGGTCTGACGAACGTTGCGAAGGGTATCGGCAGGAAGTAAAACGCATCGGAGGCGAATTTTTCAGTTTCGAATCGGATAAGCAGGAAGACGAGATAAGAATGGAAGTCAGCCAATGGTTGCAGCAACTCCCCAAGCCAGTCGCTCTATTTTGTTGTGATGATGCGCACGCCCTATTCATTTCTGAAACTTGCAAAATGACGAATATTCCTATTCCGGAAGAAATTGCTTTATTAGGCGTGGACAATGACGAACTGATGTGTAATATTTCCGACCCTCCCATTTCATCCATAGAGCTCGAAGTAGAAAGAGGCGGATATTCTATCGGCAGACTTATTCATCAACAAATAAAAAAGGAACACGAAGGTACTTTCAATATTGTTATCAATCCTATCCGCATCGAATTACGGCAATCTACGGAGAAACACAATATCAAAGACCCTTATATTCTGGAAGTAGTGAAGTATATAGAGTCTCATTACAGTTCCGATTTGACCATAGAGTCTCTGCTTGCAAACATTCCGCTATCCCGCAGAAACTTCGAAGTGAAATTCAAAAACGCACTGAATACCTCTATATACCAATATATTCTGAATTGCCGGTGTAATCATCTTGCAGATCTACTGCTCACAACCGACCGTCCATTGGCCGATTTAGCAATGGAAGTAGGCTTTACAGACTATAATAACATTGCCCGGATTTTCAAAAAATTCAAAGGATGTTCACCTATTGAATACCGGCAGAAAAAGACTAGACAAAGATAAAATAAACGCTTTCTGAAGACTGTTTTTCGTTTTGACATTAAGATCATTCATGAGAATGACCTACCTTTGTTTTCATACCTTTCGAAATACATTTTAGATATTAATACTATGCAAAGACATACCATAAGAGGAAAAACAAGAACGATTATCTATCCTATTATTATTTATTTGGGGGTCACCTCAATAATGGGGTGCAAAAGATTAGAGATTAACCAGACAAAAAGAAACTGGGAGAAGCTATCCGCCTACTTTACCCCACCACCACTGTATCAGGAGAAATTTGGAACTTACCGCAATCCTCTTTTATTTTACAATGGAGATACAGTCAAAAACGCAGACGATTGGCTAAAACGAAGAAAAGAAATAAAAGACAAATGGTTGAACCTGATCGGTCATTGGCCGGCTATCATCACCAATCAAAAACTGGAGATTATAAAAACCACAGAACGCGAAGATTTCAAACAACATTTAGTGCGTTTTTATTGGACTCCTCTGGAACAGACTTACGGCTATTTACTGGAACCAAATAAGAAAGGGAAACATCCTGCCGTTATCACAGTATTCTACGAACCGGAAACAGCTATCGGATGGGGAGGAAAAGCTAATAGAGATTTCGCCTACCAATTAACCAAAAGAGGATTCGTTACTCTCTCATTAGGAACTAGACAGACCACCAAAGATAAGACTTACTCTCTCTATTACCCGACTATTAACAACTCCACTATGCAACCTCTTTCAGTACTTGCTTATGCGGCAGCCAATGCATGGGAAGTATTAGCCAGAGTCGAAAGTGTCGACTCTACCCGAATTGGTATCATGGGACACTCTTACGGTGCTAAATGGGCTATGTTTGCTTCTTGTTTATATGAAAAGTTTGCCTGCACCGCCTGGAGTGATCCGGGTATCGTCTTTGATGAAACCAAAGATAATTATATCAATTATTGGGAACCTTGGTACTTGGGGTATTATCCCCCACCCTGGAAAAAGATCTGGAGCAACAACGGCAATAACTCTTCAACAAGTGTCTATGCCAGACTATGTAAAGAGGGGCATGATTTACATGAACTCCATTCTTTATTGGCTCCTCGCCCATTTCTCGTATCAGGAGGTTATTCTGATAATGTAGACAGATGGATTCCATTAAATCACTCTGTTGCAGTCAACCGACTTTTGGGTTATCATCATCGAGTGGCAATGACGAACAGGCCCAAACATGATCCTACTCCCGAATCAAACGAAACTATATATAAGTTCTTCGAATGGTTCTTAAAAAGAAAAACGCCAAAAGAAGATTAACGATGCATTATTCTTCGTTTTTTGAAGATAGTTTTTCGTTTTTGCCACCGCACATATCTTTGAAACAGAATACTTTTGTATCATTAACTAGTTAACCGGTCTAAAGAGACTATTGTTAGAAATTAAAATTTCAAATCGACGATCTAATATTTAAAAACTTATCATGCAATGAAGAAAATCAGATGGAATCCAAGGTTAGTAACCTCGTTGTTTATTACTCTTTTAATGTGCACTCTCGATTGTCTTGCACAAGAAGTAATAAAAGGGTTTGTGAAAGATGGTAATGATGAACCATTACCTGGCGTATCTGTAGCTGTCAAGGGTGCAACGAATGTCGGTACCATTACAAATGTTGACGGCAAATATAGCATTAATGCCCATAAGAATGACGTATTGGTATTCTCCTATATCGGAATGGTCAGCCAGGAAGTCAAAGTAGGTAATAAGACGAATATCAATATCACTCTTAAAGAAGATGTTTCCTCGCTGGATGAAATCGTAGTGGTAGGCTATGGAACTCAAAAGCGCGGTAGTCTGACCGCCGCCATATCTACTGTCTCCGATAAAGAAATCCTTAAAGCCCCAACCATGGGAATCAGTAATATCATCGGTGCACGTGTTGCCGGTATTTCCGCCGTACAAGCCAGTGGACAACCCGGTGCGGATAATGCCTCCTTGTCTATACGCGGGCAAAGTGGTATTATCTATGTTATTGACGGCATCAGAAGAAGCGCAAGTGACTTCAACGGACTCGATCCGAATGAAATAGAATCTGTGTCTGTATTAAAGGATGCATCAGCCGTAGCCGTTTATGGTCTGGACGCAAATGGAGCATTCATTGTCACAACCAAAAAGGGACAAACAGATAAAGTCACCATTAGCTATACAGGTACTGTGGGTATCAGCCAGAATGCAGAAGAACAAGAATGGCTCGACGGACCGGGATATGCTTATTGGTACAATAAAGCCCGTCTTCTACAAGGTGATACGGAAGTGTTTACTGTCGACATGGTGCGCAAAATGCGCGAGGGTGTCGACGGATGGGGAAATACCAATTGGTACGATAAAGTATATGGAACCGGTGTTCGCCAACATCATAATATTTCAGCATCAGGAGGAAGTGAAAAGATTCGTTTCTTCACATCTATCGGTTATCTGGAAGAAAAAGGAAATATAGATAAGTTCAAATACCGTCGAATGAATCTTCGTTCTAATATCGATGCACAGTTGGCTAAAGGACTTAGTCTGTCATTAGGTGTTTCGGGGCGTATAGAAAAACGGGATGCTCCCAAATTTTCTGCCGATCCGGATGATTGGATGAATATTCCCCAACAGGTATGCTATGCTTTGCCATACGTACAGGACACTTATGAATATAATGGGAAAATATACGATGTTTCAACCCCGACTTCCGGTTCTCCGGTAGCTCCTATCGCATCCATATACGATTCAGGATATAACAGGTCCAACCAATCATATATGCAGTCTAATTTCAGTCTGAAATACGACACACCTTGGCTTAAAGGATTAAGTTTAAAATTCCAGGGAGCGTACGACTTAGTTCATGGGATGACTAAACAGTTGACCAAGCCGAATGAAGTCATGATTATGGATTTACCTAATGCAGCCACTACCACACTCACCTACCATAAGGACTACAGTGTTTTGAAAGATACACCTATATTATCCGAATCGGCATCACGCGCCCAAGAGTTCACTACGCAAACCAGTATCACGTATGATAACAAATTTGGAGATCACTCGATCGGAGTATTATTACTGGCCGAAACACGGGAACGTAATAGCAACAATCTCGGTGTAACGGGAACCGGATTAGATTTCATTCAGTTGGATGAGTTGAACCAAATCACAGGATTCACCAAAGAGGGGAAAGAGCAACCTGCTATACCTTCGGGTAGCAGCAGCCAGACACGTGTAGCCGGTTTTGTAGGTCGTTTGAACTACAATTACGCTGACAAATATTATTTGGAGGCTTCACTACGCCACGATGGTAGTTATCTGTTTGGTGGTATGAACAAACGCTGGGTCACCCTGCCCGGTCTCTCTCTTGCCTGGAGAATCAATAATGAAAAATGGTTTCATGCTACTTGGGTAGACAATCTGAAATTAAGAGCAGGTATTGGAAAAACTGCAACCAGCGGTATCCAGCCTTTCCAATGGAGAAATACGATGAGCACATCCCCCAATTCTGTAGTAATAGGCGGAGCCAGTCAAACTGCTATCTATCCGTCCGTATTGGGAAATCCCAATTTGACATGGGCACAATGCCTCAACTATAATATCGGAGTAGATGTAACTTTATGGAATGGATTATTAGGAATGGAACTGGATGCTTTTTATAAATATGAATATGACAAATTATCTTCTGTAACCGGTTCGCACACTCCTTCCATGGGAGGCTATTATTTTTCAACTGCCAACGTTAATAAAGCAGATTATAAGGGTTTTGATGTCACCTTTACACATCAGAACAGAATCGGAAGTTTCAGCTATGGAGCCAAATTAATCTGGTCATACGCATACGGAAGGTGGCTCAAATATGCAGGTGACTCTGAAAACACACCGGAATACAGACGACTGACCGGAAAGCAAATCGGTTCGAAAATGGGATTCATTGCCCAAGGATTGTTCCAGAGTGAGGAAGAGATAGCCAACTCCGCTACCATGCCCGACCGACCGGCTTATCCCGGATATATCAAGTATATGGATAGAAATGGAGACGGTATTATAACAGTCAATCAAGATCAAGGGTATGTAGGTAAAAGCTCAAGACCGACCCACACAGGTTCTTTCAATTTATTCGGTAACTGGAAAGGATTCGATTTTGATATTTTGGCATCATGGGGGCTTGGCAGCGATGTTGCATTAACCGGAGTATATACGGCAACCGGTTCATCCGGAATCCAAAGCGCTACGGCCTTCACGCGTCCATTCTATCAGAATGGCAATGCACCAGTCTATCTGGTGGCAAACTCCTGGACACCCGAAAATACAAATGCAGAGTTCCCTTGTCTGGAAATCAATCCGAGAAGTTTGAATAACGGGCTGGCCTCCACATTCTGGTATCGTAACGGAAACTATTTGAGAATAAAAACAGCACAAATAGGATACAATTTCCCTAAAAAATGGTTGAGCCCATTGGGAGTGGAAGCTCTTCGCCTCTATGTTGAGGGATACAACCTTCTGACTTTCAGCGCTGTGTCCAAGTACAACATCGACCCGGAATCTCCAGCTGTAAACAATGGATATTATCCGCAACAAAGGACTTATACACTTGGAGCTAAAATCACATTCTAAAATATACGCTATATGAAAAAGTTATGTATTAATATATCACTCTTCTTTATGTTGCTGACTTTAAGTTCGTGCAACGACTGGCTGGATGAAGTAAAACAAACGACTACCGTTAGTGATGAAATCATCTGGCAAGATGAAACCCAGGTTGACAAATATGTGAATAGTTTCTATCCCCTCCTGCATGATTACGGTCAATTCGGGGAGGCCCAATTCTACGGAAGTTTTACAGAAAGTCTGACTGACGCATTTAAGTATGGTTCATATACGCTGGGACACAGAGCCGGCCATCCTAATCTTTATGTACTTACACCGGATGCTATCTCTCCGGATAACTGTCTATACAGTATCTGGCTACGTTCAACAGCATACAAACAGATCCGAGAAACAAACCAATTTCTATCTCTACAAAGAAAATATTCCGAATTTTCAGCAGACAGAAATAAGCTTTGGGAAGCTCAAGTACGCTTTTTCCGTGCATTTGTATATTTCCAGTTAGCCAAAAGACATGGAGGTGTCATCTTGTATGACGATCTGCCGGTATCAACTAATAAAGCCCGCAGCAGTGCTGAAGAAACCTGGCAATTCATAGCTGACGATCTTGATTTTGCAGCCAATAATTTACCCAAGGAATGGGATGCGGCAAATAAAGGGCGTATCACCAAAGGAGCAGCCTATGCACTGAAATCAAGAGCTATGTTATATGCCAAACGTTGGCAGGATGCCTATGATGCTGCTAATAATGTAATTGCACTCAAACTATATGGTCTGACGGACAAATATGAAGATGCATGGAAAGGGAATAATAAAGAAGCGATTCTGGAGTTTGATTATGATGCTGCCAACGGGCCTAATCATCTTTTCGACCGGTATTATGTACCACAATGTGATGGTTATGACAATGGTTCAACAGGAACTCCTACCCAGGAAATGGTAGAATGTTATGAAAGCAAAAATGGAGAAAAGATAGACTGGACACCCTGGCATGGCATTACTGATGAAACTCCTCCATACGACCAACTGGAACCTCGCTTCGCCGCAACTGTAATCTATAGAGGATGTACCTGGAAAGGGAAAAAGATGGATTGCAGCCTTGACGGAAAGAATGGTGTGTTTATGCCTTACCGGGAACAGGGTACTTCATACGGCAAAACCACAACCGGTTATTTTTTAAGGAAATTGTTAGATGAAACGCTAACAGACGTCAAAAATGGGAAAAGCGCCCAACCGTGGGTTGAAATTCGCTATGCAGAAGTTTTATTGAACAAAGCAGAAGCAGCTTATCGACTCAATAAGATCGGGGAAGCCCAAAGTGCAATGAATGAGGTACGCGCCAGAGTAAAAGTGAATTTACCGGGTAAATCCTCTACAGGCGAGGCTTGGTTCAAAGATTACAGAAATGAAAGAAAGGTTGAACTAGCCTATGAAGGTCATTTATTCTGGGATATGCGTCGTTGGGAATTAGCCCATATTGAATACAACAACTATCGCACACATGGCTTCAAAATCATTGGCGCTACCAATACATACGAATATGTTGATTGCGACGGGCAGGACCGCAAGTTTATAAAGAAATTATATGTCCTTCCTGTACCGTCTGAAGAATTGAAGAATAACTCATTGATTGAGCAATATGATGAATGGAAATAACAATAAAACTCTTAGAACAATGAAAAACAAAATTATATCAATCATCCAGGCATTAGTTCTTCTATGGGGAGTAACTAGTTGTCACAGTCCTGAAGAGTTGGGTTCTGACATTCAACGCGAAGGTATCAACAGCATCACTGCATCGTTTCCGAACGATGACAGCAGCGAAAATAGTTTCAAAGGTGAGATAGATTATACCAATCATTCAATCACATTTGTTTTCCCATACAATTATCCCAAATTGTCGGATAATGTATTGCCGACCTCTGCACTAAAACGGGTAAGATTGAGTGCCAGTTTAGCGAATAATGTCAGTGTAACTCCACCATTACTTTATATGGATCTTACCCAAGACAACTATATCACAGTGAAAGATCAGACCTCCGGGACTAGTACCGAATTCAAAGTAATAGGTGAAATCCGTAAGAGCAACGAATGTAGCATCACCAAATTCGATATTCCTGCCATAGGGCTATTGGGAGTCATTAATGAAAACGAAAAAACAATTTCATTAGTAACCATAGATAATGTAGGGGAGCAGATAGCTAACATTGATATCTCACATGGAGCAACATGCAGTCCCAACCCCGAAACAGAAGCACTAGACTATGAACAAGAACAGACCATCGTCGTCACAGCACAGAATGGCATAGATAAAGCAACATATACGGTAAAAAAAGATATTCCGCAAAAAACTGTTGCAGGTATCCGCCAAGGAAGCGGTAAGCTATTATGGTCTAAAAGACTATCTGAAATAAGCGGTATTCTGCTACCGGGTAAAGTAACTGGACTTGCAGTAGTCGACAAATATGTTGTCATCAACGAACGTGCCAATGATCGTGCCATTTACTTAAATAGCCAGACCGGAGAAATAGCAGGTTCTATGGATATCAGCCAATTTGCCGGTGACAATTCAAACTTCCATGCAACAGCAGATCGGGGAAATAATATTTTATTCTGCAGCTATACTCCATCAGGAGGTACTTTCACCGTATGGAAAGCTAATGGAGTGAATGAGAAACCACAGAAATATATTGAATATAAAACTGGCACTAATATAAGATTTGGTTGGAAGATCTCTATCCAGGGAGATTTGGATGCCAATGCCCTTATCACAACTCCAGTATTCCAAAAGGATAGTAAAGTGCAATTCGCCCGTTGGCGTGTCATAAATGGTACTTTACAATCACAAAGTCCGGAATTTGTCATTATGAGTTCCTCTCTACTGACTTCAAACTGGATTAAATGGGCGGATGTGATTTATGCTGATGACACCGATACTCAAAGTGACTATTTCTTGGCCAGCCATGTCACAGATACTTCTGCCAAACGCTATTTCTACTGGTTTAAAGGAACAGACAACAGCATAAAAGCGGCAAATACGGGTGCTCCGGGTAACACAATTATCAATGCTGTAGACTATGCCGTGTTCAACAAAGTACCTTATGTCATTTACAATCATGTAAATAGTTTCAACTATGCCGTAACTGGTTCTGATGCTGTCCGTATGTATGATCTTAGTAGCGGCTCGTTCGACAACCAAATAGTAGTATGTCCGGACAAGATATATGGAGGTCTCGAGAATTCCGGTCAGAACACCGAAGGAACCGGAGATGTCGTATTTAAAGTTGCCCAAAATGGTTATTATCTATACGTTTATCTCGTATTCTCTAATGGAGGCATCGCCTGCTACCAATATGACTGTATTGATATGTAATACAAACAACCAGTAATCAACCTTATAATATACCACTAAATATGAAATTAAAAAATTTATGGTTAATAGCAGTTGCAATACTCATATACGCTTGCAATGCAGAAGAAACGAGATCGTGGGAAGTTACTTTTGATCCAAATAAGCCCAAAGATCCAAATGAACAAAGCATTATTAATGTGGCGGCAGGCAAATTCTATAAAATGAATGTTGTAGCCAACAGTGCCTATGCTGATAAAGCCCCTCTCGATCCCTGGACATCCGGCACCAAACTGACGGATGAGGAGACCGGTACCCTCTCGACTAAAAACAGAGGAGTCGGTTGGGATGCACAAACTGTAGAAGTTATAATTGATTTGGGATCATTACGCAGTATCACAGAAGTATCAGTACATGCTATTTCCGATCCGACATCACAAATTGTATTCCCTGCTCAAATAGAAGTATCAACCAGCAAGGACAAAAGCCAATGGGAAAAAGCAGCCTCACCAATTACCTATTCCGACAGCAACGGAAAGTCGGATGCTTGGGGAAAAACAGACTTTAGTAATGTAGCATGCAGATATGTGAAAGCGACTCTCAAATCTTCAGCTTCCACCAGTATGATGATGCTCATCGACGAAATCAAGGTAATGGGAGAATTTCATAATGACATGAAGTACGTCCCCGAAAAAGGGTGTTATCATGGAGCATTCCCACCATTATACGGATTCGATCCGGAAGACCGCGAAGGAAGTACTGACCAGTGTGCCGTTGCCTTATTTGAAAAATTGGTGGGAAAGCAACTATCTATGATCTTATGGTATCAGAATATGGAACCGGGACGAAATTTCAGCGAAATGCAAACAGTACGTGAGAAATACTGGGGAAAAAACTATCAGGGCAAATACCGATTCTTCCTTTACGGATGGCTGCCCGTCATTCCCACCCAACAAATGGCAAATGGCGAACTCGACGATTTTCACAAATCATACTTCGCCGAAGTAGCTGCCCAAGAAGTACGTGACATGGGACCTATCTGGTTCAGACCAGCCAACGAAATGAATGGAAGCTGGACTCCGTATTACGGAGATCCCACAAACTATGTCAAGGCTTGGAGACGTATGTATAACATTGCAGAACAGTTGGGTGTCACTGCCTACAATGTCTTCGTATGGTCACCCAACAGTGTAAGCATGCCAGGTACAGAAGCAAACGCAATGAAAAACTATTATCCAGGAGATATGTATGTAGATTGGCTGGGAGTAAGCTGTTATCCACCATCGCTTAGTGCTACTTATCCGGAAGAAAGAAGATATCCGCTCACACTGATGCAAGGAATCAAGCAGGTATCGGCAGACAAGCCTATCATGATTAGTGAAGGAGGATACTCCAGCACATGCGACCACCAGAGATGGGTAAGAGAATGGTTTAAGCTGAAGGATGAAGAGCCACGTGTCAAGGCCGTCGTATGGGAGAATCACGAAAATGCAGAGAATGGTGACCGCCGTCTGCAAAGTGACCCTCTGGCACTTGAACTGTACAAGGAACTCGTCCAGGATCCTTACTGGCTTGATTTGATCCCGGATGCTGTGTACAGTGAAATTGAAACAAGAAAGAATAATTCAAAATAATCAAAGACAACAAGTATTCTAGTATGAAAAGACTGACTCCATATAGCTGGCTGATTCTGATTATATTCTCCTCCTGTCTGACTGGTAATAAAGTAGCAAGTACTGATAAACAGATAGAAAGTTTATTATCACAAATGACTTTGGAAGAGAAAATTGGAATGTTGCACAGTAACACGATGTTTTCAAGTACCGGTGTTCCAAGGCTTGGCATCCCCGACCTGCACTACTCCGACGGACCTCACGGAGTAAGATTTGAGGGAGTAGCCAATGGGTGGGAATCCGCCCGATGGGATAACGACGCATGTAGCTATCTACCTGCATTAAGCGCCTTAGCATCTACTTGGAACCGTGATCTGGCACAGCTATATGGAGAAGTTCTTGGAGCTGAATGTAAAGCACGCGGTAAGCATGTGAGCCTGGCTCCGGGAGTCAACATTCACCGTTCCTTACTCAATGGACGTAATTGGGAATATTTCAGCGAGGATCCTTTCTTCTCCGGTGAACTGGCTGTTCCATATATACAAGGAGTACAGTCACAGGGAGTAGCCTCTTGTGTGAAGCATTTTGCTCTGAATAGCCAGGCATACAACCAGTACAAAGTGAGTGTAGAAGTAGACGAACGCACCTTACACGAAATTTATCTTCCGGCTTTTGAAGCTGCCATACAACGAGGTGGAGCCATGGCAGCCATGGCGGCATATAACAAGGTTCGAGGGTTGTGGTGTACGGAAAGTCCTTATCTTCTTGATACTTTACTTCGTGATGAACTAGGATTTGACGGATTAGTCGTATCGGACTGGAATGCAGTCCATAACACAGAGCGAACAGCTCTGTGCGGTATGGATGTCGAAATGGGAACAAGCATCAAAGAAAATGGGAAATATGCTTTCAATAAATATTATTTGGCCGATCCTTTATTGAAGAAAGTACGTAATGGAGAGATTCCGGAAGAAGCCGTCAACAAAAAAGTACGTAATATTCTGAAATTGATGATTCGACTTGATTTAATAGGACAAGTTCCTTATGACACTACAGGTATGGCAGCCAAACTTGCAATACCTGCCCATACTAAGGCTGCCAGAGAAATAGCGGAGGAATCATTGGTATTATTGAAGAATTCCAAAGATATGCTACCACTAGACCCGGCACAATACAAGAATGTCGCAGTGATTGGCGCAAATGCAACCGAAGTATTTGCAGCAGGAGGTGGCAGTACAAAACTTAAAGCTAAATATGAAGTTACTCCTTTGGAAGGGCTACAAAATCTTTTAGATGGAAAAGCCCGGATCGAATATGCACCCGGTTATCAATTGAGTAAAAAGGCGTATAAGGTTGGTCATTGGTTCACGAACGAATTTGATAAATCCGATGAAGAGCTATATAAGAAAGCAATCAATACAGCTGCCCAAGCAGAATTGGTTATCTATATAGGTGGAACCTCCCACGAACATGGTTCTGACTGTGAAGGGTACGATAAGCCGAATTTAAAGCTTCCTTACCAACAGGACAGATTATTAAAAGGTATCCTGGAGGTTAATCCCAACACTGTAGTGGTACTAATCTCCGGTGGCCCCGTCGAAATAGGAGAATGGTATAATGATGCTACGGCATTACTGCACGGCAGTTTTCTAGGGATGGAAGGAGGAAATGCACTGGCACGTACATTGTTTGGAGAAGTCAATCCTTCGGGAAAACTGACTACTACCTGGTGTAAGCGTCTGGAAGATATGCCTGATCACGTATTTGGAGAATATCCGGGTATAAACGACACCGTCCGTTTCAAGGAAGGGCTTATGGTCGGCTACCGCTACTTCGATACTTACCGTGTAGTCCCCCAATTTGAATTCGGTTATGGATTATCCTATACCACTTTTACTTATTCAAACATAAAGATGAAACCTGTATGGAAAGACTCGGACACAGAGTTTGCCGTATCATTCACCATTACTAACACGGGAAAACGATATGGCCAGGAAATTGCACAGTTATATTTGCATCAAAACAAATGTTCTGTAGAACGCCCGTTTAAAGAATTAAAAGGGTTCACTAAGGTTGGCTTAAAACCGGGTGAATCCAAACAAGTCACTATCAAGTTACCGCGCCGCGCCTTACAATACTACGATACCGAAAGTAAATGCTGGAAAGACGAACCTGGCATGTTTACAGTATTAATAGGCGCATCGTCACGGGACATCAAATTACAGAAAGATTTCGAACTGAAAAAATAAAAACACATGGGAAACAATAACCTTATAAGTAGCAAAAAGACATACTACATATCAATTGCAATTCTGGCAGGGATGTTCTTTATCTTCGGATTTGTGTCGTGGGTCAATGCCATACTGATTCCATACTTCCGCATATCCTGTGAACTGACACATTTCGAATCCTACTTTGTCGCCTTTGCATTTTATATCGCCTACTTTGTAATGGCTATCCCCTCGGGAGTACTTCTCAAGAAAGTGGGATTCAAGCGAGGTATTATGTATGGTTTTATGCTTACCGCCTTAGGAGCTTTCTTATTTGTTCCGGCAGCATTAGCCCGTCAATTCGAGATATTCCTGGCCGGTCTATTTTCCATCGGCACCGGATTAGCCATATTGCAAACTGCCGCTAATCCTTATGTCACTATTATCGGTCCTATTGATAGTGCCGCCAAACGAATCAGTATTATGGGAATATGCAATAAATTCGCAGGTATCGTCTCACCACTCATATTTGCTGCATTGATATTAAATGTTACCGACAAGGAGCTTTTTGCCACTATAGAATCGGGGACTTTAGACATAGTCACAAAGAATGCTATGCTTGACGAATTAATACAACGCGTCATTGTGCCTTATGCTGTTCTAGGCGTTATTTTACTGCTTACCGGTATCGGTATCCGTTACTCCATTCTGCCTGAAATCAACACAGACGAAGAAAACAGCACGGAAGATACAGGTAGCCACCATCACACCAGAAAAAGTATTTTCGACTTTCCTTACCTTATCTTGGGAGCAGTGGCTATATTTCTTCATGTAGGAACACAAGTTATCGCAATTGATACAATCATTAATTATGCCAATTCGATGGGTATGGACCTGCTCGAAGCTAAAACATTTCCCTCATATACATTGGCCTGCACTATGATTGGTTATCTGCTGGGGATTCTGTTAATACCCAAATATGTTTCACAAAAAAATGCACTTATAGGGTGTACCATCACCGGATTACTCCTTTCATTCGGAGTTGTATTTGCAGATTTTGAAGTAACCCTGTTCGGTCATCATGCCAATGCCTCCATTTTCTTTCTGAATGCATTGGGTTTCCCGAATGCTTTAATCTACGCAGGTATCTGGCCACTTTCCATTCATGGACTAGGGAAATTCACCAAAACCGGTTCCTCTCTTCTTATTATGGGATTATGTGGCAATGCCATTCTGCCTCTGATATATGGTCATCTGGCAGATATGTATAGTCTGCGTTTCGGTTATTGGGTATTGATTCCCTGTTTTTTATATTTGGTTTTCTTTGCAGTTAAAGGTCATAAAATAGACTCCTGGAAATAAATTAAAAACGAAATAATATGGAAAGACTCATCATAACAAATGGAAAACTCATTCTACCAACAGGCATAGAAATGGGCCAAACATTGATATGCGAAAATGGAAAAATTGAGCAGATTATTCCCAATGAAAGCTATCAACCGCTCGTTGGTGACAAGGTAATAGACGCCCGTCAGAATTATGTTTCACCAGGATTCATCGACATGCATATCCACGGAGGAGGAGGACATGACTTCATGGATGGTACTGTCGAGGCTTTTCTCGGAGTGGCCGAAACACATGCCAAGTATGGTACTACCGCAATGGTTCCCACCACACTTACCAGCACTAACGAGGAGTTAATGACGACGTTTACCGTATATCGGAAAGCCAAAGAAATGAATATCAATGGTTCGCAGTTTATCGGTTTACATTTGGAAGGACCTTACTTTTCACCGAAACAATGTGGTGCGCAAGACCCGAACTTCCTGAAAAAGCCGCAAGCTGAAGAATACAATGCCATTCTGGAAGCCTCAAAAGATATTATCCGTTGGAGCGTAGCTCCAGAGTTGGAGGGTGCTCTAGCACTAGGGCAAACTCTGCAACAACATCATATTCTCCCCTCCATCGCTCATACCGACGCGATTTATGAAGAAGTTGAGAAAGCCTTTACAGCAGGTTATACACATGTGACCCACCTTTATTCGGCCATGTCATCAGTGACCCGCAAAAATGCTTTCCGCTATGCCGGAGTAGTAGAAGCCGCCTACTTGATTGAAGATATGACAGTGGAGATTATTGCCGATGGCATACATCTTCCGAAACCCCTGCTCCAATTCGTATACAAGTTCAAAGGAGTTGATAAAACAGCCCTCTGCACTGATGCCATGAGAGGAGCGGGTATGCCGGACGGTGAATCGATATTAGGTAGCCTCAACAATGGCCAGAAAGTCATTATCGAAGACGGAGTGGCCAAAATGCCGGATCGGAAAGCTTTTGCCGGTAGTGTTGCAACAACCGACCGGCTGGTTCGAACCATGATATATTTAGCCGGTGTTCCTCTCATTGACGCCGTCCATATGATGACCCTGACGCCCGCCCGTATTCTTCATATTGACAAAGAAAAAGGTTCTTTAGAAATCGGTAAGGATGCCGACATAGTCATTTTTGATAATCAAATAAATATAAATAATACAATATTAAAAGGCCATGTTATCTATACTAAATGAAACTAAGACCAAAGTTTTTCAGCAGGAACAATTAACAGTTCGAATTTTCCCGTCCATTCAAGAGATGGGCAGTGTAGCCGCAAAAGAAGTCGGCGACCAAATTTGTCGCTTATTGGAAAGCAAACCGGAAATAAATATGATTTTCGCCGCTGCCCCCTCACAAAATGAGTTTTTGAGTCATCTGATTCATGACAAACGCATCGACTGGACCAGAATAAACGCTTTTCATATGGATGAATACATCGGTATACATCCGGAAGCCCCACAAAGTTTTGGACATTTCCTTAGAATTCGTATCTTTGACAAAGTTCCTTTCAAGAAAGTCAACTATCTGAATGGTCTGGCGGAAAACCTTGAAGAGGAATGTCAGCGATATGCAGACTTGCTGACTAAGCATCCGGTTGACATCGTTTGTTTGGGAATTGGAGAAAATGGGCATATTGCTTTCAATGATCCGGATGTAGCAGACTTTAATGATCCCAAACTTGTGAAAGTAGTTGAACTGGACCCAATATGTCGCCAACAGCAAGTCAATGAAAAATGCTTCAAGACACTAGACTTAGTACCCAAAGAAGCTTTAACACTCACGATACCGGCTTTGCTAAAAGCTGAATGGATGTTTTGTATCGTCCCGTTCAAAAATAAAGCTCAAGCAGTCTATCAGACTGTTTATGGTGAAGTTTCAGAAAAATGTCCGGCCAGCATATTGCGAAGAAAAGAAAATTCTTCGTTATATTTGGACCCGGAAAGTGCAGAAAGAATTAATTTATAAAGGATTATGAAAAACAGAATCTCACTTCTTATACTACTGGCTATCAGCTTCAGTATACACGCACAAAAAGTTATGCGGATCGGAATTATTGGTCTGGACACATCCCATTCCACCGCTTTCACCGAATTGATTAATAGTGGTTCGGATGAGACCTTTTCCAAAGGTTTTAGGGTAGTAGCAGCGTATCCGTACGGTTCAAAGACTATTCAATCCAGTTACGAACGAATCCCCGGATACATTGAAAAGGTCAAAGCAAATGGCGTGGAAATCACCTCATCAATAGCAGATTTACTGGAAAAAGTAGACTGTGTCCTTTTGGAAACCAATGACGGCAGACTACATTTGGAACAAGCCGTCGAGGTATTCAAATCAGGTAAGATATGCTATATTGACAAACCTGTCGGAGCTACTTTAGGAGATGCAATCGCTATTTATGAAATGGCAGAAAAATACAATGCACCTGTTTTTTCCTCTTCTGCTCTTAGATTTACTCCTCAAAACCAGAAATTAAGAAATGGAGAATTTGGCAAAATCCTTGGAGCCGATTGTTATTCTCCTCACAAAGTGGAGCCAACGCATCCGGATTTCGGTTTCTATGGCATTCATGGAGTAGAAACATTATACACAATTATGGGAACAGGATGCGAATCAGTCAACCGGATGTCTTCAGATAGAGGGGATGTAGTAGTAGGACGATGGAAAGATGGTAGAATCGGAACTTTCAGAGCGATTATAAAAGGACCGCAAATTTATGGTGGAACTGCCTATACTTCAAAAGGAGCAGTAGCCGCAGGAGGTTACCAAGGTTATAAAGCGCTTCTTGAACAGATTCTTAAATACTTTCAAACAGGAATCTCTCCTATCTCCAGAGAAGAAACAATTGAAATATTCACTTTCATGAAAGCATCCAATATGAGTAAAGAAGAGAATGGAAGAATTGTCACATTGGAAGAAGCTTACCAAAAAGGATGGAAAGACGCCCGGAAATTAATCAAAACCTATAATAAATAAGAAAATGAAATTTATATATAAAGGAATCGGGCTTATATCAATCTTATTTATAGTTTCTTCATGTTCTTTCTCCAAGAAACAGATTATGAATAAGGCGGAAGCCAATGATTCATGTAAAATAGAAGTAGTGGTTCTCGATCCCGGACATTTCCATGCCAGCCTACTTCAAAAAGAGACATTGACAGATGTCAGTGACACCATCCGGATATATGCCCCCGAAGGAATAGCCGTCAACCAATATCTGGAAAGCATTGATTCTTATAATCAGCGGGCGGAATCTCCTACGACATGGAAAAAACAAGTATATACCGGAGATGATTATCTCCAGAAAATGCTTGCCGATCATAAAGGTAATGTAGTAGTATTGGCCGGAAACAATCAGAAAAAGACGCGCTATATCATGGAGTCTATCAAAGCCGGATATCATGTCCTTGCCGATAAGCCACTGGCTATCAATCCACAGGATTTCAAGTTATTGACAGAAGCCTATCAACTCGCCAAAGAAAAGAATCTTCTTTTATACGATCTGATGACGGAACGTTATGATATCCTCAATATCATAGAAAAAGAGCTTTTGCATCAGACGGAATTATTCGGAGATTTACAAAAAGGTTCACCGGACAATCCATCTGTCATAATGGAAAGCGTGCATCATTTTTTCAAGACAGTTTCTGGCAAGCCATTAATTCGCCCGGCATGGTATTACGATGTAGAGCAACAAGGAGAAGGCATTGCAGATGTTACAACACATCTGATCGACCTCATCAACTGGCAATGTTTTCCTGATGAAACGATTCATTATCAATCGGATGTCACCGTGAATGCCGCCAAACACTGGCCAACTCCAATTACATTAGCAGAGTTCAGTCAATCGACACAAATCGATTCTTTTCCCGCTTATCTTAACCGATACATAAAAAACGATGTATTGGAGGTGATGGCAAACGGAAGTCTCAACTATACCGTTAAAGGGATTTGTATAGGAATGAAAGTCACATGGAATTATACTCCACCCACTAACGGAGGAGATACATTTACTTCCATAAAGAAAGGAAGTAAAGCCACTTTAAAAATCGTTCAGGATGAAAAAAATGGATTTGTAAAAGAGCTATATATACAGAAAGAACCGGACATTGACAATCGGACATTTGAAGCTCAATTGCAAAAAACAGTGGAACAGCTTCAAATAACTTATCCGTTCTTATCTGTCAAAAACAAAAAGAATGGAACTTATCTGATTGACATACCACAGGAAAAACGATTAGGACACGAAGAACATTTCAGCAAAGTGGCAAAGGCTTTCCTGCATTATGTACACAATCAGGATATGCCGGAATGGGAAAATGAAAATACACTAGCTAAATATTACATTACTACTACTGCTGTAGAAATGGCAAAGAAAGGAAACAAATAAACAAAACAATAGGTGTTAGAAACAAGATGCAAATATTATGAAAATGAAGCCATGTTTCATGGCTTCATTCCTCATATCATGGGGACCCGATTCGATATCCTGCTCATTCATTCCGATATCGACCGATTGAATACACTTTGGGCAGATATCGCCTATGAGCTGGAGCGATTGGATAAAATATTAAATCGTTTTGATCCTCATAGTGAAGTTTCCAAGATTAATAATCATGCTTCTCAAAGCAAGATTCAAATCAGTAAAGAGATGAAATCAATCTTACAGCTTTGCTCATACTATTATGAGACCACTTCACACTTATTCGACATTACATTAAAAGATTTCTCCCAAATACAACTTCATGAACATTCATATATCTCCTTTACATCTCCTGATATTTCACTTGATTTTGGAGGTTTTGCCAAAGGATATGCTTTGAAGAAAATAAGAAAATTCATTGAACAGGAGAATATTAGTGATGCATTTGCTAATTTTGGAAACAGTTCGATCCTGGGTATAGGACATCATCCTTATGGAGATTGTTGGAAAGTCAGTTTTCTGAACCCGTACAATCAGTCTCTTCTAAAAGAATTCGATCTGCAGGATACAGCATTATCCACTTCCGGCAATACGTTACAATATACCGGACACATTATGAATCCGCTTACAGGCATATTTAATAAACAACGAAAAGCAAGTTCTATCCTGTCCCCCGACCCGTTGGAAGCCGAAATTCTTAGTACGGTCTGGATGATTGCCAATGAACAGGAACAAAAAAAGATTTCAGAAAAGTTCAATAATATACAAGCAACCCTATACAATTTATGATATGAAAGAACATAAAGAAAAAGGAGTAGACTTAGGACTCAGACAATTCATCAAAAGCCTGGGATATGTTGCCGGAGGAACCGCATTATTGGCGACCACTCCTTGGCTGACTTCCTGTACTCCGGAGAAACTACAAGAGATCAAGCATGAGAAAGCACGAATCGCTTTGATTGGTACCGGGTCCAGAGGACAATACCACATCCATAACCTCAAAGAAATACCTCATGCACAAATTGTTGCCGTATGTGATAATTATGCCCCCAATCTTCAACAAGCATTAGAACTTTGTCCGGATGCAAAGCCATATACGGATTACCGCAAACTACTGGAATCGAAGGACATCGATGGAGTCATCATATCCACACCACTAAACTGGCATGCACCTATTGTATTGGACGCATTAGCTGCCGGCAAACATGTCTTTTGCGAGAAAGCAATGGCACGTACCCTTGACGAGTGCAAGGCTATCTATGACACTTACAACCAGTCAGACAAAGTCCTCTACTTTTGTATGCAGCGAATGTATGACGAGAAGTACATCAAGGGAATGCAGATGATCCATTCCGGTCTCATCGGAGATGTAGTAGGTCTTCGCTGTCACTGGTTCCGTAATGCAGACTGGCGTCGTCCGGTTCCTTCACCAGAGCTGGAACGCAAAATTAATTGGAGATTATACAAAGAGAGCTCCGGAGGATTAATGACGGAATTAGCATGCCATCAGTTGGAAGTTTGTAACTGGGCAGCCCAAAAAATGCCGGAATCCATTATGGGAATGGGTGACATTGTATACTGGAAAGACGGACGAGAAGTTTATGATAGCGTCAATGTCACTTACAGATACTCGGATGGAGTTAAGATCGCATACGAATCATTGATTTCCAACAAGTTCAACGGAATGGAAGACCAGATTCTGGGAAGTAAAGGAACCATGGAAATGGCAAAAGGTATTTATTATCTGGAAGAAGATCATTCAACTTCGGGTATCCGGCAACTGATTGACCAGGTAAAAGACAAGGTCTTTGCCGCCATCCCGACAGCAGGTCCCAGTTGGCGACCGGAAACAAAAATGGAGTACACACCACACTTTATCATTGATGGAGATATTCACGTAAACAGTGGATTGAGTATGATCGGAGCAGACAAAGACGGTTCGGACATTATCCTGTCTTCTTTCTGCCAGTCGTGTATCACCGGAGAGAAAGCACAGAATGTAGTGGAAGAAGCATATTGTTCAACGGTTCTTTGTTTACTTGGAAATCAGGCAATGGATGAACAACGCCATATCCTCTTCCCCGACGAATATAAAATACCCTATATGAAATTCTAAACTATGAAAGATATTATTATCACCTCAAAAAAGTTGAAACAAGAAAGGAATATCTTTCTTCTAAGTTTCCTGCTTGCATTTATCATCAATGTAATTGCAATCATTATCTATTCCCGCCCATGGATTGAAATAATATCCCAAATCGGGTATGTCATCGTGATTAGTTTTTTCATCTATCTCATATTATGGATTCCCCGAGGAATCCTGATATTCTTGAGTCACCTTTTCCGAAGAAAAAAATAAGAGATTTACGTTTTTTGAAGGAGAATTGACGGAAATACTCATTCACATATTCTAATAACAACCTAATTTTGGAGAAAAATAGATACTATGACAACAAGAAGAGATTTTATCAAAAAAACAGTAGCAGGTACAGCTGCACTCTCATTAGGAAGCATACTTCCAGGATTCGGTTCAAGCCGTAATCAAGATATTCTGGGAGCTAACGAAAAAATACGTATCGGAGTCATTGGAGTGAACTCGAGAGGTAAGGCCCTGGCGCAAGGATTTGCCAAACTTCCAGATTGTGAAGTTACTTACATTTGTGATGTAGACTCAAGAGCATTAGAAAAATGTCAGGCTGCTATCCACAAAATTACCGGACGTACTCCCAAAGGAGAAAAAGACATTCGTAAGATGTTAGAGTCGAACGATTTTGAAGCAGTGGTGATTGCTACCCCTGACCATTGGCATGCCAAAGCAGCCATTATGGCTATGCAGGCCGGAAAGCATGTTTATCTGGAAAAACCGACCAGTCATAATCCGGCAGAAAATGAAATGTTGGTTCGAGCCGCTTTGAAATATAACCGGATTGTTCAAGTGGGTAACCAACGCCGTTCCTTTCCCAATGTAATTAAAGCTATGGAAGAAATAAAATCCGGTTCTATCGGAAAAGTGAGATATGCCAAATCTTGGTATGTCAATAATCGCCCTTCCATTGGAACAGGGAAAGTTGTTCCTGTACCTGATTATCTGGATTGGGATTTATGGCAAGGTCCTGCCCCACGTGTTGCTGATTTCAAAGATAATTTCATCCATTATAACTGGCATTGGTTCTGGAATTGGGGTACAGGTGAAGCGCTCAACAATGGAACTCACTTTATTGATATACTCCGCTGGGGATTGGGTGTAGATTATCCTACAAAGGTTGATTCTATCGGAGGTCGGTATCGTTTTCAGGACGACTGGCAAACTCCTGACACACAACTTATCACCTTCCAATTTGGTGACGAAGCATCTTTTTCATGGGAAGGACGTAGTTGTAATACGATGCCGGTAGACGGATATGGAGTAGGAACCGCATTTTATGGAGAAACCGGAACTCTCTTCATTGGCGGTGGCAATGAATATAAAATTGCAGATTTAAAAGGTAAAACGATTAAAGAGGTAAAAAGTGATTTAAAATTTGAGACCGGCAATCTGTTGAATCCATCCGAAAAGCTGGATGCCTTCCACTTCCGAAACTGGTTTGATGCCATTCGTAAAGGAACAAAGTTAAATTCCGGAATTGTAGATGCCTGTATCAGTACCCAGTTGGTACAATTAGGTAACATTGCCCAACGTGTTGGACATTCATTACAGATTGATCCGGGAAGCGGACGAATTCTTAACGATTTGGAAGCTAATAAACTTTGGGGAAGAGAGTACGAAAAAGGTTGGGAAATACGGGTTTAAATCAACTTCTCATTAAATTATCAGAGATATGTCATGTATACGACATATCTCTTTCTACTATAAAATCCACCCATTATCATCACACTTCCTTCTCTTCATCTAAAGAAACCACCCTACAAAAAGAGCAAAGAAGCTCCCTAATTGTTCCTTAAAAGTACGGAGAGCCAGTTCTATATGTTTCTCGACAGTACGAATGGAAATACCAAGTTTATCTGCAATCTCCTGATTAGTCAGAGATTTAAAGCGACTAAGGCAAAACACACTCCGGCGTTTAGGTGGCATCGTGTTAATCACACTTTGTACTGCCTCTCGCAATTCACGATAGTCGGTAGTTGGTTCATCCATACTTGAAGGTCGCTCCAATGTCATCATGTCTTCCGTTAACACTACATGAGTATTGTATTTGGCCCGAAGATGATTAAAGACTTCACGTTTGGAGAGTACATAAATATAGTTTTTGATTGACATTGTTTCGTCCAGCGCCTCACGGTGTATCCAGATTTTCATAAACACATTCTGAATAATATCTTCCGCTGCCCCTGCATCTTTCAGCATACCTTTGGCAAAAGCAAAAAAAGTAGGATAATAACGATGAAACAAGGTTTCATAGCTCCCCATGTCCCCTTCTCTCAACCGCTGTAACAACAGTTGCTCTTCAGTAGCAGAAGATAAATCAGTTTTATTCATCGTTTTTTCTAAAAAAGATTCTAGTCAACAAAGCTATAAATAATATAGAAGATATACCAAGCCGTATTTAAAATCACATCATATTGTAATATGTAAGGGAGAAATAAACAGGGAGTAGCATACTTCTGGTGACAAAACTATGAAATTAATATGAAAAATTCAAGTCTTATTGAAAATAGTGATGATTTTAAAAAAAAGTTCAAATCCGATTACGTACCCCCGTTAGATGATGTGTTCTTCATTATAGAAACGAATCACACATAGCGCGCTATTAACCATTGAATCAATTTATTTAAAGAACATGAGAAATTTTCTACTTTTATTCCTGCTACTCATGCCCGTGATTGGCAGTTGCACCGATGACTATGATGACTCGGCTGCCTGGAAGGACATTGATGGAATCTACAAAGATCTCGATCAACTGAAAGAGAAGCTAAACAGTTTACAACTGCAAGCGAATGCGTTGAGCCAGATTGTGAAAGGAGGAGCCATCACCTCTGTCACAGAAGCTGCTAACGGTGGTTATGTCATTTCTTATAAAGGAAGTGACAATATTGAGCATAGTTTCACCATTGCTACCACTGACCAAATGGTTTCCAGTCCGATTATCGGAATACAAGAAGAAGCCGGAACATATTATTGGACTACTACCACCAAAGGTCAAACGACTTTCCTGCTGGATGCCAACAAACAAAAAATACCGGTATCAGGTAGCGCCCCTCAAATACGAGTGGATGAGAATGGATATTGGATTATTAACGGCCAGCAAATTCTAGACAGCAACCAAAAGCCGATTAAAGCTGAAGGAAAAACAACTTCACTTATTACTAAAGTGGAAATGAACGATAACGGAACTGCTTCAATTACTCTAGGCAACGGAGAAACTCTATCGGTCAATACCTTTACACTATTTAATGTGGAGTTTAAAAATACAGATCAGACTGCCATTTCTCCTATTATTATAGAGGAAGGAACAAAAAACCTTACCTTAAATTATAATATCATTGGGAAAAAGGCAGCACAAGCATTGATGCTCATCACACGCAACGACGATGGATTAGAAGCCAGGTTAAATAGTAGTAATAAAACATTGGTCGTCACCTTCGCTGATGATTTCGAAGAAGGGGTAACAATGATTATGCTTTATGACACTGAAGATAACGTACTGATCAAACCGATGCGCTTCACTTTGCCTATCATTGAAAACGGAGGCATTGCTACTGCAACAGACTTCAAAGCATTTATAGATGCTGTGACCAGTGGAAGTAGTTTGCGTAAATTCAAAGATACGGAAGGAAACGTTATTCTGTTGAACGATATTGATATGAAAGATATCACGTTGACGAGCGGTGCAGGAAGTAATGTAACAAGCAATACGACCAACGCCAATACAAAAGTGGTTTATACAATCGGCGAGCAAACCTTTAACGATGTATTTGATGGTAAAGGACATTCAGTTATTAATCTGACTTTTACATATAATCTTGAAGACGGCAATATTGCCCATGGATTATTCAATGCACTCGGCAGTTCCGGTGTCATCAGGAATTTAGTGATTTCGGGTAATGCCACCATTACAGGTAAAGCTCCGCAAGGAGCTGCTATTGGCGGCTTAGTAGGCTATTGTGAGGGAAGCATACTGGCATGTACCAACCAAATAAATCTATCTTTTGAAGGAACAGACGCTGCTAATGTAGGTGTTCGAATGGGAGGTTTAGTAGGTGTATTATACGGAAATAAAATAGGCGACACAACACAAGCAAACGGTTGCAGCAACGAAGGTAACCTGACGTGCAGCAACATAGTCAACACTGCTTCCGGTGCCTATTCAGCTTTCAACCAAGGAGGTATTGCGGGATATATAGAAAATGATGAGGCTTATATCGGCTACGCAATTAACAAAGGAAATATCAGTGCACCTTCCGGGCGTGGTGGTGGAATTGCAGGAACTCTACAGGAAGGAATTATTGAAAACAGCACTAACGAAGGAGTCATTCAAGATGACGTGAATGGTGTTTTTGCTTCAACTTCCAAACGATATAATGTGAAACGCATCGGCGGACTTGCAGGAGGTATAAATACAGATAAATACCTCAAAAATTGTATTAACAACGGAAATGTCTATTCCCAAAACGGAAGTCGTGCAGGTGGATTTGTCGGACACAATGCCGGATTTGTTCAATCGTGTACAAACAATGGAATCATCTTGTCCGATGCAACTGCTGATGGAGCCAACAAACATGGTGCCGGATGGGCCTGTGGTTATAGTGGCACCAAAAACGGTACGAACTATATCACAGATTGTCATATCGGAGGTAAAGTTGGAGATTACAGTATTTACAAAAATAATCCGGAAGATACTCCGGGAGCAACTTACAGTAACGCTGTCCGTCACGGAGCTTTCTCCAAAGAAGCCAATAATTTCTCTAACCAGGATGAGGCATACTATGACTGGCAGGTGACCGAGGACCGTGAACTAGCATCAGGTATTGTGTACAAACACTACTCCTTTATCAATTTCAATCAAAATATCTATGCTATTGAAATTGACATGAACAACCCCAAAGTTACATTCGAGACAGTCATGGCAGACGAAATTTGCCCAAACCCGAATGGTAATAATAATTCAAATAATGGTAAAGTCCTCCGCGAAACCTTATCGGAGACTTGTACCAGACGAAGAGATGAAGGAAGAAACATTATTGTAGGTATAAATACCGGCTTCTTCAATTCACATGACGGCTTCCCCAGAGGAATGCATATTGAAGAAGGAGAACCGGTATTCATCAATAACCCGTATGTACGTTCTATCTTAACTAATCATGTCTGGGGATTCACCTTCTTTGACAACCGTACGGTTAGCTTCGAAAAAAGAGATTTCACAGGCAAACTGAAAGTTGGTACCAAGGAATATGAATATTATTCAGTCAATGATACTATTGTCCGTTTGAGTGGAAAACCATCATACGATGCAAACTTGTACACCTTCAGGTATGTAAAAGAGCCCCATCCCGGATTAACTAACCCGATAGGAACTAAAGCCCTATTTATCATCGGCAAGAACAACCAACCGCTAAAGGTTAACTCTGGTGATTTTGAAGCCACAATTACTAAAATCATTGACGGACGAGGCACTACAGTAGAAGCCCCATACGTAACAGATAAAAATGAATGGGTACTGCAAGTAACAGGAGACAAAGCTGACGAACTAGTTCAAAACCTAAAAACCGGTGATAAAGTACAAATCAGTGCCGAACTTAAAATAGGCAGTTCTACTAATCCAATCAAAGTACACAACTCCAGTATGTACCGCTATGTATATAATGGCGTATACTCTGCACCTCCTAAAAAAGAAGATGCAGAGACAATCAACCCGACCACCAATCTCGGTATGACACAGGATAAATCAAAGATTGTTATTTTCTGTGTAGACGGAAGGACAGATAGTGACAGAGGACTTGATTTCTACGAAGCTTACCGTGTTTGCAAAAAGTTGGGATTATATGATGTAATCCGTTTCGATGGGGGAGGCTCTACAGTAATGTGGACTTATGAGAATGGTATCGGAAAAGTAATCAATCACGTGTCGGATACGAAAGGTGAGAGAAGTTGTATGAACTATCTGCATGTCAGAGTACTCGAATAATGAATCAAACGAATGTTAATCACTGAATATATGAAAAAGTTTATAAGTATATCATTATTTATATCTGCCTGTTTTCTGGGAAGTTGCAGTTCTTACGACGACGAACGAATCTGGCAGGACCTCAACGAAATAGAAAAGACGATCGGAGATTATGAAGCTCAAGCCGAAACATTGACCAAGCAAATGACTTCACTGTCTAAAGTGATCGGGAGTTCGTTTATCACTTTAATCAGTCAGGATGCCGATGGCAACCACGTAATATCTTACAGTGACGGTGGTGGGGAAACCCACACCGTTACGATCGCTACTCAAGAAGATGCCATCAAACTTCCTATCATCACGGCCAAACAGGATACTGACAGTAAATTCTATTGGGCGCAGACGACTGATAAAGGGAAGACTTATACATTCATTCTCGACGGTGACGGAAAGAAATTTCCGATAGGCGGAACGATGCCTGACGTTAAAATAAACGAGAACGGTTATTGGAGTGTGAATGGCGCCAGCACCGGTGTATTAGCCAATGATTTAAGTAATCTGTTATTCAAATCGGCTTATATAGATGATAAAACAGGAGAAGCCGTATTTATTCTGGCAGACGGTCAGGAATTGCGTATGAGTTTACAAGAGGCACTCGGTATCCGGTTCAACAGTCCGGTTTACAATGCAGTAACAGACTATGCTACTCCGGTTAGTATTCCATATGAAATATATGGTACCCAATCGGAAAATGCATATGTAGACTTGTTTACTGCCTACAATATGGAAGTCAAAATAGATAAAGCCTCTTCCACCCTCATCGCTACCATGAAAGAAGGAGCGACTGAAGGAAATATTCTGTTGCTGGCAAGTGCAGGAAATAATACCGTATTGAAACCGATATACTTCACATACGGTACCGCAATTCTGGACGATCCACTATACCAAGGTCATGTAGGTCCTATCCAACTCAAAGGCACCCAAATGGACATAGAAATGCAGATATCTGCCAACATATTCTATCAGGTCAGTACAGAAAACGAGTGGATCACTTACAAAGGAACCCGTGCATTAATTACAACCACACATGCCTTCACCATTCTGGCTAATGAAACGGGTGACGAACGTTCCGGGAAAATAATATTCTCTAATTCGCTGTATAATATATCTTCAAGTATCGATGTGATACAAGAAGCTAAAGAAGTGGAAGCTAAAGGAGGAATCAGTACTGCTGCCGATCTAGTTAATTTTGCAAAAGCCGTAAATAACGGAACAAGTACCTCCCGCTGGCAGAATGACGCCGGAGAGATAGTATTGTTGAATGATATTGATATGTCATCCGTGACCAGTTGGACACCTATCGGTGATATAGAAGCTTCCAACTATACTACGGCCGAACCCTATGTTTCCATACATCCGTTTACTGGAACTTTCAACGGACAAGGCCATGCTATCAAGAACCTGAATTGTAGTGCAGATATAACAAATGGTGGATTGGCGTATGGTTTATTCGGTTCGATAGAAAATGCGACAATCAAAAATTTAGTTTTAGGAGATGCCAGTACCACTATAACTTGGATGATGAGCGGAACAGCATCTAAATATACTGTCATAGCTCCTCTTGTCTGCTTCGCCAAAAAATCGGTAATAGAGGGCTGTACCAACTATTATAATATCGACTTCACAGCCGATAATAAATCCGGAGAATTTAACGCACTTTCCGGCCTGGTAGGTACAATTGTCAACACAACCATTGGAGGAGAATCCAAAGCACAAGGTTGTTCCAACAGAGGATTTGTCCGTACAGGACGCATCAGCAATACAGCTAATGGCGGTACAGGTATGCAGACAGCCGGAATCTGCGCCTTCATGGCTAAAGCAGAAGGAGGAAAATTGAATTACTGCACCAACTATGGCGATATCAGTTGTCCGAGCGGAAGAACGGGCGGAATTGTAGCAACACTAATGTATGGTAACATTTACAACTGTGACAACAGAGGAACCATTGAAGATGACAAAGTAGGGCAACATGAAGGCAAAGAAGCGAGTGTGACCTACAATTACAAACGTATGGGTGGAATTGTAGGAGGTACAGACGACCTGAAAACCAAACCGGAATATACAGTAGAGTCCTGCACGAATTACGGAAATGTCATGACTCACCTAAGTGTCCGCACAGGAGGCATCATCGGTCACTCTAACATACAGATTATCGGTTGCGTAAACAAAGGTGCTGTTTTGGGAGATGTATTCACCGAAGGAAATGGGACCAACAGACATGGTCCGGGCTGGTTATGTGGTTATTCTGGTGCTTCCACTGCAACCTGGACCAATTGCAAGGCTTGTGTATGTGGAGGCTATGTCGGTGATTACAGCAAGTATAAGGACGATCCTACTTCTGCACCAGATGCCACTAACCAGAATGCATTTTGTCATGCAAACCAAAATTTCGATCCTAGTATTAATTTCTAAAAGACACAAGATATGAAAAGAATATATTTTGTCTGTTCGGTGCTTTTTTCCCTCCTGCTCACCAGTTGTGGGGATTATGATGACTCTTCGATTCAGAATAAGCTCAATGATTTCAAAGAGCGAATAGCCGCCCTTCAAACCAAAGCGGATAAACTCAATGAAGATATCTCAAAACTGGGATATTTGACGGAAGGAAATGTAATTACCTCTGTTTCCCGAAACTCGGACGGGCAATATGTTATTACCTATAAAGACAACAATAATGAAGAAAAAGCAGTTGTTGTAGCAACCCAGGAAGATGTAATAGAAGCCCCTATACTCGGTGTACGCCTCAACGATGACGACCAGTTGTATTACTGGACCACCACTATTGGCAATGAGACAAACTGGCTCACAGATGATACCGAAAAAAAAGTACCCGTCTGTGGCTATACCCCCGAAATGGGGGTAAATGCCGACGGTTACTGGACAGTCAATGGTGAGATACTCAAGGATAACAAGGGGACTCCTATTACAGCTACAACCGACGAGACGGCCATTTTTAAAAATATTACCAAGACTGATGAGGGATATCTCAAAATCACATTGGGTAATGGGGAAACACTCACACTGGAAGTGTTCAGTTCTCTGAATCTCAGGTTAAAAGCAAATGCTGTTACAAAAATAACCGATCTTTCCAGTCCCCTAAAAATTGAATATGAAGTAACGGGAGCATCTGCAGAAGAAGCATTAGTCACTATTGCCCAAGCGGTGAACGTAAAAGCAACAATCGACAAAGAGACTCATACCCTTACTGTAATATTCGAAAACAATTTTGATGAAGGTCATGTGATCATCACAGCTTACGATCTTCAGCATCTTGTACTTCGTCCTCTTTTATTCAAAAAAAATTAATCCTTAAAATGATATGAATATGAAAAAAAGAATCTTATTCACCGGACTTCTTCTGTTGCTGACTCTAGGCACTTTTGCAGTCACTCCTGTCGCTCCGGACAAGACACATGCGCAAAAGATAGTAGAAGCCATTCACAATCCGAAAACAGACTATGTAGTGGTAGTATCCCACCGGGGAGACTGGCGGGATTATCCGGAGAACTCCATCCCTGCCATCGAATCGATTATCCGCATGGGAGTTGATGTCATGGAACTAGACCTGAAACTAACAGCAGACAGTGTACTTGTCCTTTGTCACGACGGTACTATCGACCGGACTACCACAGGAAAAGGCAGAGTCAGCGACGTAACTTACGACTATATCAAAAGCTGTTTCCTGAAAACAGGTCATAACTGCCCCACTAAATACAAGATGCCGACCTTAAAAGAAGCATTGGCCGTCTGCAAAGACCGTATAGTGGTTAACATAGACCAAGGGTACCAATATTATGATTTGGTAATGGCTATCACAGAAGAATTGGGAGTCACAGAACAAATCTTGATTAAAGGTAAAAAGTCGGTTGATTTTGTAGATGCACAAGCTAAGAAGTATAAACACGCCATGATGTACATGCCCATTATTGATATCAACAAACCAAGCGGACAAGATTTGTTCCGTCAATATATGGACAAGAAAATCATTCCTCTAGCATATGAAGTATGCTGGCAGCAAGAAACTTCGGAAGTAAAAAAATGCATGAAGGATATACTTGCACAAGGTTCTAAAATCTGGGTAAATACTCTTTGGGCCTCACTCTGCGGAGGTGAAGAAGCAGGTATGTACGATGACTATGCTTTTGAACATGGGGCAGAAGTTTACCAAAAGGTATTAGATCTCGGCACATCCATCATACAAACCGACCGACCGGAGTTATTAATCAGCTACCTGAAGAAAATCGGACGGCACAATTAATCCCCGAAAGTAATTATTCTATTTACCAGATAAGAAAACATGAGAAATTTCAGATTGCTCCTTTTGGCTTCGCTTTTGGCACCGACTATCCTATGGGGACAAAGTATAAAAGACATCCGCTATGTAGATGCCTCCCAACTGACCCTTGTAGGAAAAGCCTTGCCTACCCCACATCTATATCACCGTATAGATACGGTAGCTTTCAAGGGATTTTCAAAATCAGAAAACCAGCAAGCCAGATGTTCAGCAGGATTAGCGGTTGTTTTCAGGACCAACTCACCCCAGATTGACCTGCTTCCCTCGTATAAATGGGAATACAGGAAAGATAATGTAACAGGAATAGCAGCTGCCGGCTTCGACCTCTATATCAGACAGAATAATGAATGGATATATGCCAATTCGCTAGCTCCTGCTAAACGGAACGAAGCATTCACACTGATGTATGGTATGGAGCCAAAGGAAAAAGAATGTCTGCTTTACCTGCCGATGTACAGCGAACTCGAATCTCTGAAGATAGGCATTCAGCCGGGATCTTCAATCGAAACGATCCCGAATCCTTTTGGGCAAAAAGTCGTATTCTTCGGTTCCAGTTTTACGCAAGGTATTGGAGCAAGTCGTCCGGGGATGAGTTATCCGCTGCAAATAGAGCGTAATACAAACTTACATGTCTGCAATTTAGGATTCAGTGGCAATGCCAAACTTCAGTCTTATTTTGCGGAAGTGATAGCAGCCACCGAAGCCGATGCTTTTGTATTTGATGTGTTTTCCAACCCCGACGCAATGCAAATCAAGGAACGTTTACAAGCATTTGTAGATATCATTGTAGCCAAACACCCTAAGACTCCTCTGATATTCGTACAAACTATTCAACGGGGCAATGAAGCATTTAACACCTTGATTCGAGCCAGGGAGAGTGACAAACTGGAAATAGTAGAAACTCTTATGAAAGAGATCATCCGGAAATATCCGAATATCTACCTGATAGGCAATCCGTTGCCATCTCCCGAAAACAGGGATACCTGTACCGACGGAACCCATCCGTCTGACCTCGGCTACTACTTTTGGGCTAAGAATTTAGAGAAAAAAATAATCGAAATACTAAATAAAAACAAGTGCTTATGAATATGAGATCAGATTAAAAATACAAATCTATCCCAAATAGAATATCTTATTCAGAAATAATCAACATAATATACTCATTGATAAAGAAAAAAAATGCATTTTTGTACTTTAAACAAATACGCTATGAAGATAACTAATGACATATTAAAAGATTATTTCTATGATAAGTGTTCTCACGAGGAAGAAATAGAAATCCAAAAGTGGTTGACAGAAAATGACAATAGCCTAGTGGACCAGAGTTTCCGTGAGATTATCTCTGAAATTCAAATGGAGAATCATGAGTTATCTCAAAAAGCTTTTGAGAAATTTCAAAAAGCAACTCAACCCCAACAGGTCCGCACACCACGCCCGGGACTTCAGCGTTCAATCCGCTGGATGCAGCGTGTGGCAGCCGTCCTTTTTATACCACTCTTATTTTTAGCCGGATATTTACTTCTTGACAAGAAGGCAAATACACACTGGAATGATATCACCGTACCACACGGTATGCATCAGACACTCACTCTTTCGGATGGAACGACGCTCCATGTCAATTCAGGCACGCGAGTAATTTACCCTTCCGATTTCACAGAAAATAAAAGAGAAATCTTTGTCAGTGGAGAACTCTTTGCCGATGTGGCAAAGGATCCGGACAAGCCTTTTATCATTTCTGCTGGTGACGTCCATGTGCAGGTGCTGGGTACAAAGTTCAATCTCCGTGCCTACGAGAATATCGAGACAGTAGAAGTCGCGCTCGTAGAAGGTTCGGTACTGTTCAAAACTCCAACTCATCCTAATGAGATTTTGAAGAAAGGAGAAATGATTCAGTATAACCGAACTTCACAGAAGATTGTCCGCGATACATTCCTTGCCAATCTGTACAAGTGTCCGGCCAAAAACGAAGGATTCTATTTCAGTAATCTTCCCCTTAATGATATTGTGAAGGAACTGGAATATTATTTCGATACCAGAATCATCATATTAGATCAAAAGCTAGGTGACAGCACTTACATTGCTTACTTCACTAACGGGGAAACTCTCGATGAGATTTTATCCAATCTCAATACAGACGGACAAATGTCCATAACCCGGAGTCAGGGAGTAATCTTGATTACTTCTGCAGCTCCATAAAATTAGCAGTAGTATAACCTGATATGAAGCAAACTAATATTTATAAAAAATATATATCAACGATCTGGTTTGCTTGTGTGATGATATTTTTCTCTCAACCCATTCTAGCACAAGACATAACCTTACAATTAAAGAATGTTACTGTAAAAGAAGCAATAGAAGCTTTACATAAGACCAAAAATTATTCTGTTGTGATCAAATCCGCAGAGATCAACATGAGTAAAAAAGTGTCAGTCAATGCCACTAATGCGCCTATTAAGGCCGTTTTGGATCAGATTTTTGTGGGACAGAATGTTAGCTACGCCATCAACGGGCATAGTATCATTATCAGTAAAAAGTCAGATACCAGTCAGCAAAAGCCCGGTGAGAAAAAGAAACAGACGATTACCGGTATTGTTTATGACGAAGAAGGTAATCCTGTTATAGGCGCTTCAGTGATGAACAAAGAAACCGCACAAGGAGCAATTACCGATCTGGATGGAAAGTTTTCTTTAGAAGCTTTCATACCCTCAACAATCGAAATTTCGTACGTAGGTTATGAAATGGCAACAGTCAATGTAAAAGACAATCAGACCAAGACCATCCGCCTGATTCCTTCCAGCCTGATGATTGACGAGGTAGTCGTAGTAGGCTACGGTAGTCAACGCAGAAGTAACCTGACAGGTGCCGTTTCCACCATCTCTAGTAAAGACCTGAACAACCGCCCGGTAGTGTCTGCTGCCAATGCATTGCAGGGAGCCGATCCATCTGTAAATCTTACTTTTGGTACAGGTTCGCCCGAGTCAGGGTATTCATTAAACATTCGTGGAGGTATCTCTGTCAACGGTGGCACGCCGTTAGTATTGTGTGATGGCGTAGAAGTACCGCTAAATCAAGTCAATGCAAATGATATCGAATCGATTTCTGTATTGAAAGATGCATCTTCGTGTGCCATTTATGGAGCAAAAGCATCGGCTGGTGTGGTACTTATTACCACTAAATCGGGAAGTGCCGCAACAAAAGGAAAAGCCAAAATTTCCTATAACGGTCGTTTCGGATGGACACAGAATACGACTTCCACTGATTTTATCCGTACCGGGTATGATTATGTAACTTTCGCCAACAAGTTCTACCATGCATACAATGGTGTGAATATGTATTTGTATGAAGATGAAGAACTCCAGAAGCTCTACGACCGCAGGAATGATATGACTGAGAATCCTGAACGCCCCTGGGTAGAAATCGGAGAAGACGGGAAGTACTATTATTATGGAAATACAGATTGGTATGGACACTTCTACAATCGCACCCGCCCACAGATGGAACATAACATTTCCATCACCGGAGGTGGCGAGAAGGTGAATTATTATATCAGTGGACGCTACTATCAGCAGTATGGTATGTTCAACATTGATAAAGACCTCTATAAAGATTACTCATTCCGTGCCAAGATGGATGCCCAACTGAATAAATGGATAAAATGGTCGACAAATATCGGATTGGACAACAACAATTACAGATATAACGGAACTTCCAATTATGCAATGACCATTGCTCGTCTGGAATCGAATATCAGTCCGTCATTCGTGCCTTTCAATCCTGACGGAACAATTGTGCAATATACAAACCAACTTTATGCCAACTCCCCTCTCGGAGCCGGCGACGGTGGCTATCTGACATCTCAAAGAGGGCATAACACCAAATCCAGAACACTCTTGTCTGTAGTCAACCAGATTGATATTACTTTACTGGAAGGATTGACTTTGACTGCCAATTACAGTTATCAGCAAAGAAAACAGCTGTATCGCTATCGCAACAACTCATTTGAATATTCACGTAGTCAGGGAGTGACACAGACATTCACTTCCGGAAGTATCTTTAACAACTATGAAGAAGACGAATCTTTCCCCGTCACTCATATGCTGAATTACTATGCTACTTTTGAACATTCATGGGCAAAGAAACATAATCTTAAAGTGGTGGCAGGTAGTCAGTATGAGACTTACCGTAATGTCAACAAAGATACTTCCATGACCAACTTGTCCAATGATAACCTCGACTCCTTTTCGGCAGTAACACCCGAAAGTGTGCTTACCGTATCACAAGATATCAGTGCCTATAAGACTCTTGGTTTCTTTGGGCGTATCAACTATGACTACATGGGCAAATACTTGCTTGAGGTATCCTGCCGTGCTGATGGTTCTTCCCGATTTGCAGAAGGAGACAGATGGGGAATATTCCCCTCGGTATCAGCAGGGTGGAGAATTTCTGAAGAAAACTTCTTCAAACCTGTAAGTGACTGGTGGAGCAGTTTAAAATTACGTGCTTCTGTCGGCAGTCTGGGTAACCAACAAGTAGATTATTACGCTTATCTGCAAACAATCACTTCCGATAACCAATTCAGTTATACCTTTGATGGAGAAGGAAAAGCATACTATGCGAAAATTTCCAATCCAATCTCTTCCGGGCTGACCTGGGAAACTGTTACAACATACAATGTCGGATTGGATATGTCATTCCTTAGAAACCGTCTAAGTATGAGTGCCGACTATTACGTCCGTAAAACAACGGATATGCTGACCACCTCATTGACTTTACCGGATGTATACGGTGCTTCTACCCCAAAAGCCAATTGCGCTGACTTACGGACAAACGGATGGGAATTATCTGTTTCATGGAACGATTCGTTCAAAGTAGCCAACAAGCCTTTCCGATATGGGATACAAGCTACCTTGGGAGATTACCAGCGCACAATCACCAAATACAACAACCCGGACAAACTGATTTCCGACCACTATGTAGGAAAGAAAATGGGAGAAATCTGGGGATACCATGTAGACGGATTGTTTAAAACAGACAAAGAAGCTGCGGAATATCAGGCAAAGATTAATGACAAAGCCGTGAACGGACGTGTTTACAGTAGTAAAGTAGACGGTTATCTACGTGCCGGTGATGTACGCTTTGCCGACTTGAATGGAGACAACGTGATCGGAGCAGGAGCAGGAACCGTAGATGACCCGGGCGACAAACGGATCATCGGAAATACGACTCCAAGATACAACTATTCTTTCCGCCTGGATGCAAGCTGGAATGGTTTTGACGTATCTGCTTTCTTTCAAGGGATCGGTAAAAGAGACTGGTATCCGTCCTCCAGTTCCAGTTCACAAGGAGCGAATTCTTTCTGGGGCCCCTACTCTTTCCCTTCTACCTCATTTATAGAAAAGTCATTCCCGGAAGACTGTTGGACAGAAGACAACAGAAATGCCTTCTTCCCACGCATCAGAGGTTATCAATCCTACTCCGGAGGTTCACTCGGAACAGTCAATGACCGATATATACAGAACATTGCTTATCTGCGTTTCAAGAACCTCTCTATCGGATATACCCTGCCCATCAACAAGCGTTTTTTCGAAAAAGTCCGTGTTTATGTTTCAGGAGAGAATCTATATTATTGGTCGCCTCTGAAGAAGCATAATAAAACCATTGATCCGGAATTGGCTATCTCTAGTAGCACTTACTCATCCAACACAGGTTCGGGATATGCTTATCCACGTGTTTATACTGTTGGAGTAGATATTACTTTTTAATTAATGATTAATCAGATATAGTATGAAAGCTATCAACAAAATAATTATCCTGGGAATGGTGACAACCCTGTTCAGTAGTTGCGACCTGACACTCCTACCGGAAAATGCAGTGACACCGGAGAATTACTTTCAAAATAAATCCGACCTGGAGTTATGGACCAATCAATTTTATACTTTGCTGGATGAACCGGACGCTTCAGCCGGTACAAATGCAGACGATATGATTGACAAAGGCATGGGACAGGTGATTGAAGGTACCCGTTCGGCTGCTAGCGAAACCGGATGGTCATGGAGCAAACTCCGTCACATCAATTATTTTCTGCAACATTCCTCCAATTGTGATGATGAAACCGCCCGCAGCCAATATAACGGTGTGGCACAGTTCTTCAGAGCTTATTTCTATTTCGTAAAGGTACGTCGTTATGGAGACGTGCCCTGGTATGATCAGGTATTAGGTTCGGAAGATCAGGAATTACTGGCTAAAGCCAGAGATTCACGCGAATTTGTGATGGATCGGGTCCTCAAAGATTTCGAAGATGCCGCCACCAGCTTACCAACTAAAAGCACAGACACTCGGAATACAAGAGTCACTAAATGGGCAGCACTGGCATTTGCCAGTCAAGCTGCACTCTATGAAGGAACTTATCGGAAATACCACGGACTGGACAATTATGAGAAATATCTGGAAATTGCAGCAAGCACTGCCAAGCAGTTTATTGATGAAAGCGGCTTCAGTCTGTATAAAGAAGGAACAGAACCTTACAGAGATATGTTCTGTGCGGACAATGCCAAAACAACAGAAGTTGTACTGGCAAGAGCTTATAACTTCGAAGGTCTACAATTATCACATTCCGTACAATTCAGCATCGCCAATCTGCAGATGGGCTTCACCCGCCGGTTTATGAATCACTACCTGATGACTGACGGAACGCGTTTCACAGATAAACAAGGATATGAAACTATGTTCTATACGGAAGAGGTAAAAGACCGTGATCCACGCTTACAACAAACTGTACTTTGCCCGAACTATATCCAGAAAGGAGAAACCACCGTTACTGCTAATGATTTAACTGCCTACTGCGGATACAGACCTATCAAATTCGTAGGAACGAAAGACCATGACGGAGCCGCCAAAAGTACCTCCGACTGGCCACTGATGCGAGCCGCAGAAGTGTACCTGAATTATGCCGAGGCTAAAGCAGAATTAGGAACTCTTAAACAAGAAGATCTGGATATCTCTATCAATAAAATTCGTGAACGGGCAAAAATGCCGGATTTGATTCTTACAGACGCCAACAACAATCCTGATCCGTATTTGGGTACCTGCTATCCGAACGTTGAGCAGGGAGCGAACAAAGGAGTCATTCTCGAAATACGTCGCGAACGTACCATTGAATTAGTTATGGAAGGCTTGAGACAATGGGATTTGTTCCGATGGAAAGAAGGAAAACAAATGTTCAATCAGTACATTCCTTACTACGGCATCTATATTCCTGGAGTAGGAACGTATGACATGGATGGAGACGGAAAACCTGATTTGGAAATCTACGAAACCACAGCTACTTCGCAATGTGATAATAAAAAGAAACTGGATAAGGATATTTACCTCTCCAATGGTACATCCGGCTATATTATCGGATTTCCTAAAGTTACTTATGGCAATGACTGGAAAGAGGAAAGAGACTATTTATGGCCAATTCCTGCCGATCAACGCGTATTGACACAAGGCATTCTGACCCAAAATCCGGGTTGGGAAGACGGCTTAAGTTACTAATTAATCCACAATTTATATTTTTATCAGTAAGGTGTATCGGTAATCCCCGATACACCTTACTATCACTATTGCTTTTTTTTAAAGCAACAAACACTAATTACCATGTTAAAACAACTTATCAAATTCTATCAAATCAGTACTCCTGCACCAGTTCTTAAAGAGAACAAGAAGAAGCTCAAAAAGCTACAATGGGCAACCTTTTTTTCCGCAACTGCCGGATACGGTATTTATTACGTTTGCCGACTTAGTCTGAATGTAGTAAAAAAGCCGATTGTCGAAGAAGGTATATTTTCAGAAACCGAACTCGGTATCATTGGTGCCGTGCTGTTTTTCACATATGCCATCGGAAAATTCACCAATGGATTTCTAGCAGACCGCAGTAATATCAGACGCTTCATGTCCACCGGATTACTGATTACCGCTTTGGCTAACTTATGTTTAGGGTTCACTCATTCTTTTATTCTATTTGCCGTACTATGGGGAATCAGCGGCTGGTTTCAGTCAATGGGAGCAGCTTCCTGTGTAGTCGGACTATCCCGTTGGTTTGAGGACAAGAAACGAGGGTCGTTCTACGGTTTTTGGTCGGCAAGTCACAATATCGGAGAGGCTATGACTTTCATCATTGTCGCTTCCATTGTGAGCGTTTTAGGGTGGAGATATGGTTTCATAGGAGCCGGTAGTATTGGAATAATCGGAGTTTTAATTGTCTGGAACTTTTTCCACGACTCTCCCGAAAGTGAAGGACTGTCAGCAGTTAATCATCCACAAATAAAAGATGAAACCGATGATAAAGCTGACTTCAACAAGGCACAAAAACAGGCGTTAATGATGCCGGCAATTTGGATACTTGCCATCGCAAGTGCGTTGATGTATGTCAGCCGATATGCAGTGAACAGTTGGGGAGTCTTTTATCTGGAAGCCCAGAAAGGGTATTCTACGTTAGATGCCAGTTTTATCATCTCCATCAGTTCGGTTTGTGGAATTATTGGTACGATGTTTTCCGGGGTAATCTCCGACAAGTTTTTCAATGGACGTAGAAATGCTCCTGCGCTTATCTTCGGTTTGATGAATGTAGCAGCACTATGCCTGTTTCTACTAGTCCCGGGCGTCCACTTCTGGATAGACGCATTATCCATGGTACTATTCGGAACCGCTATCGGAGTACTTCTCTGTTTTTTGGGTGGATTAATGGCTGTCGACATTGCTCCCCGGAACGCTTCTGGTGCAGCGTTAGGTATTGTAGGCATTGCCAGTTACATCGGAGCAGGTATACAAGATATAATGAGCGGAGTTCTCATTGAAGGGCACAAAAGCATCGTTGATGGTAAAGAAATCTATGATTTTTCTTACATCAATATTTTTTGGATCGGAGCAGCATTACTTTCCGTTTTTTTCGCTTTATTGGTGTGGAATGTGAGATCAAAGGATTAACAGAACTGTCAGTATCATAAAAAACGTGAGTTCTTTTCGTCCTCATATGAATTTATTTCGTATTTTTGCGTGGACATCCCCTTTTTTGATGTTCAGGAAGATAATTTGTTGTTAAAGCAAAGCGAAGATTGATATATGAGTGACGAAATCAACGAGATAACGGAAGAACATTCAGACTACAAACCAGCGGACGCGCGGGACGAAAGCGTAAAACATCAGTTAACAGGCATGTACCAGAATTGGTTTCTGGACTATGCTTCATACGTTATTCTGGAACGTGCCGTACCTCACATCAATGACGGTTTAAAGCCTGTGCAACGTCGTATCCTGCATTCTATGAAACGTCTGGATGACGGGCGGTATAACAAAGTGGCAAATATTGTGGGACACACCATGCAGTTCCACCCACATGGGGATGCTTCTATCGGGGATGCCCTAGTACAGTTGGGACAGAAAGACCTGTTGATTGACTGTCAGGGTAACTGGGGTAATATTCTCACCGGAGACGGTGCGGCTGCTCCCCGTTATATCGAGGCACGTTTATCCAAGTTTGCGCTGGATGTTGTCTTCAATCCCAAAACTACCGAATGGAAATTGTCATACGACGGACGAAATAAAGAACCAGTCACTCTTCCTGTGAAATTCCCGTTATTACTGGCGCAGGGAGTGGAAGGTATCGCCGTTGGACTTTCTTCCAAGATATTGCCGCATAACTTCAACGAACTTTGCGATGCTTCCATCAGCTATCTGCATGGGGAAGAATTCCAACTGTATCCCGATTTCCAGACAGGCGGATCGATCGATGTAGCCAAATACAACGACGGAGAACGTGGCGGAGCAGTGAAAGTACGTGCCAAGATCAACAAGATTGATAACAAAACGCTTGCAATTACAGAGATCCCTTATGGGAAAACCACTTCAACAGTGATCGACTCTATCCTGAAAGCAGTTGATAAAGGAAAAATCAAAATTCGCAAGGTAGATGACAACACAGCTGCCAACGTAGAAATATTAGTGCATCTGGCACCAGGTACATCATCGGACAAAACAATCGATGCATTGTACGCATTCACCGATTGCGAAGTAAGTATCTCACCCAACTGCTGCGTGATTGACGACAGCAAACCTCATTTCCTCACTGTCAGCAAAGTCTTGAGAAAGTCGGCAGACAACACGCTGGATTTGCTAAAGCAGGAACTGGAAATCAAGAAAAACGAAATACTGGAAGCGTTGCACTTTGCTTCGCTCGAAAAGATATTTATCGAAGAACGCATCTACAAGGACAAAGAGTTCGAACAATCCAAAGATATGGACGCAGCTTGTGCTCATATTGACGAACGCCTGACGCCTTATTATCCGAAATTTATCCGTGAAGTCACCAAAGAGGATATTCTCAAACTGATGGAAATCAAAATGGGACGTATTCTGAAATTCAATTCGGACAAAGCGGATGAACTGATTGCCAGGATGAAAGAAGAAGTGGCCGAGATTGATAATCATCTGGCTCACATCGTAGATTATACCGTCAACTGGTATCAGATGTTGAAAAACAAATACGGCAAGAACTTCCCGCGCCGTACAGAACTGCGTAACTTCGACACCATCGAAGCTGCCAAAGTAGTAGAAGCAAACGAGAAACTTTATATCAACCGCGAAGAAGGATTTATCGGAACAGCCTTGAAAAAAGACGAGTTCGTTGCATGTTGTTCGGATATCGATGATGTCATTATCTTCTTCCGCGACGGTAAGTATATCGTTACTCCTGTTGCCGACAAGAAATTCGTCGGCAAAAACGTTCTCTATGTCAATGTATTCAAGAAGAACGATAAACGTACGATCTACAATATAGCTTACCGCGATGGAAAAGAAGGAACGACATACGTAAAACGTTTCGCCGTTACCTCTGTAGTTCGCGACCGCGAATATGATGTCACACTGGGAACTCCCGAATCACGGATTACCTATTTCAGTGCTAATCCGAACGGAGAAGCCGAAATCATCAAGGTGACATTGAAACCGAATCCGCGTGTACGCCGTATCATCTTCGAGCATGATTTCAGCGAGGTCAGCATCAAGGGACGTCAGGCACGAGGTGTGATTCTTACCCGCTTGCCGGTACATAAGATATCCTTGAAACAAAAAGGAGGTTCTACGCTCGGTGGACGTAAAGTATGGTTTGACCGTGACATACTCCGCCTCAACTATGACGGACGAGGTGAATATCTGGGTGAATTCCAAAGCGACGACAGCATATTGATTGTTCTGAACAACGGTGATTTCTATACTACCAACTTCGACTTGAGCAACCACTATGAAGATAATGTAAGCATCGTGGAGAAATTTGATCCTAACAAGATATGGACTGCCGCGCTTTACGATGCCGACCAACAGAATTATCCGTATCTGAAACGTTTCTGTTTTGAGGCCTCCAACCGTAAACAGAACTACTTGGGAGAAAATAAGAACAACCGTCTGATCCTGCTGACCGACGAGTACTATCCTCGTCTGGAAGTCATATTTGGCGGACACGACAATTTCCGTGATCCGTTGAATATCGATGCGGATGAATTCATTGCTGTCAAAGGTTTCAAAGCCAAGGGAAAACGTATCACTACCTATGCAGTGGAGACGATCAATGAGCTTGAACCAACTCGCTTCCCCGAACCCTCACAAGAACAACAGGAAGTTCCTGAAGAGGAGCCGGAAAATCTGGACCCGGACAGCGGCAAGAGCGAAGGCGACATTATTGATGAAATCACCGGGCAGATGAAATTATTCTGATGAAGAAAAAACTAATATACCTGGGGCTGACAGGTTGCATCCTGTTCGCCCTTAGCACAAGATTACAAGCGCAGACCGACAGTCTGCAAGCCCATCGGTATGTAACACGTGCCACCATGTATGGCGTCGGACTTACTAACGTTTTCGACACCTATCTTTCACCACAGGAATACAAAGGAATCGACTTCCGTGTTTCCCGTGAATTGATTCGGATGACCAAGTTGTTTGATGGAAATGTATCTGTGCAGAACTTCTTTCAGGCAAACATCAGCTATACGCACAACCGGGCCGATAACAATAACACTTTCTCCGGATTAGTCAACTGGAACTATGGATTACATTACCAGTTCCGCCTGACAGATAATTTCAAATTATTAGCCGGAGGATTGATAGATGTCAACGGAGGCTTTGTCTATAATCTCCGGAACACCAACAATCCGGCATCCGCACGAGCATACGTCAATCTGGATGCCTCCGGAATGGCTATTTGGCACCTGAAAATCAAACGGTATCCGATGGTGCTTCGTTATCAGGTCAATCTGCCGGTTATGGGAGTGATGTTCTCTCCCCACTACGGACAATCTTATTACGAGATATTCTCTTTGGGAAATTCGAGTGGAGTAATAAAATTTACCTCCCTGCACAATCAACCTTCGTTGCGACAGATGCTCTCCGTCGACCTGCCGATAGGATATACCAAAATGCGCTTCAGCTACCTGGCTGATTTGCAGCAATCCAACGTTAACAATATCAAGACACATACCTACTCCCACGTATTCATGGTAGGATTTGTGAAAGACCTATACCGTATCCGAAATAAGAAAGGAACTGCTCTTCCTTCATCGGTTAGAGCTTACTAAGAGAACAAAATTTAATGTTGAAACTTCAAGTGAGAGATCAATTAATGATGAGAAATAAGATTAGACAAATACTTTGGCTGCTCTGCTGCCTTCCGGTGCTGACTGGTTGCATTGGGGAAGATGACTACGCCAATGATCCCAGAGGTAATTTCGAACAACTATGGAAGATCATTGACGAACAGTATTGTTTCCTGGATACGAAAGGTATTGACTGGGATGCTGTTCATGACGAATATAGCAAACTGATTATTCCGTCGATGTCCAATGATGACCTGTTCGACATCCTAAGCCAAATGCTTTATATCTTGAAAGACGGGCATGTCAATCTATCTTCTGCCAGTCGTATTTCTTATTACGATGCATGGTATCAGGGCTACCCCTGGAATTATAGAGAAGATATTCTTTATAACTATTATCTGGGTAGTGCCAATTCAGGCTACCGCACATCCGCCGGTCTTAAATATAAAATATTCGACAATAACATAGGATACATACGTTATGAAAGTTTCAGTGCCGGAGTTGGAGATGGCAATTTGGATGAGGTCCTTTACTATTTACAAATCTGCAATGGATTAATTATCGATGTCCGTGATAACGGAGGAGGTAATCTGACCAATTCTTCACGCATAGCTGCCCGGTTCACTGATAAACTGGCACTAACAGGATATATCCAACATAAGACAGGTCCGGGACACAATGATTTCTCAGAGATGGAACCCATTTATTTAGAACCCTCCAACAGTATTCGTTGGCAAAAAAAGGTCGTGATACTAACCAATCGTCGATGTTATAGTGCCACAAATGATTTTGTTAACATAATGCGCAGCTTAAACAATGATAACGAAGATAAAAGAATCATCCAGCTGGGTGACCAGACTGGTGGTGGATCAGGACTACCATTTTCATCAGAATTACCCAATGGTTGGAGCGTCCGCTTCTCAGCCAGCCCCCACTTTGATAAGTATGGAAAGTCATTGGAGGATGGAATAAAACCTGATGTATATGTAAATATGGATAAGATTCTGGAAGAAGGGATAGAGCAGGGTGACATAGAATCACAAAAGAAAGATCCACTGATTGAAAAAGCACTCGAAATCTTAAGTGAATAACTTTATTGCCGAATTATTTGCCAAATCAGAAAATCTTCCTATCTTTGCACCGCTAAACAAAAAAGCTACGCATGCGGCTGTGGCGTAATTGGTAGCCGCGCCAGACTTAGGATCTGGTGTCGTGAGACGTGTAGGTTCGAGTCCTATCAGCCGCACTAAAAATAAACTAGAAGCCTTCAAGATACTATCTTGGAGGCTTTTTAATTGGTTAGACATGAATAAACATCAACTTTGCTGCATCGGTCACATCACATTAGACAAAGTAGTCACTCCCCAAAACACTGTCTATATGCCGGGAGGAACGGCTTTTTATTGTTCACATGCCATCCGCCATTTTAACGACATCAATTACGCTTTAGTAACAGCAGTTGGTGCCACTGAAATGAACGTCGTGGAGCAACTACGTGAAATGGGTATTCATGTAACCGCCCTGCCAAGCAAATATTCCGTATACTTCGAGAATATCTATGGCGCCAATCCGGACGACCGTACTCAACGTGTATTAGCGAAAGCCGATCCGTTCACTGCCGGTCAGCTGAAAGATATAGATGCGCAAATCTACCATCTCGGCTCTCTGCTGGCAGACGACTTCTCGTTGGAAGTAATCAAAGAACTATCTCAAAAAGGGTTGATTGCAGTAGACTCACAAGGCTATTTACGTGAAGTGCGTGACACTCACGTCTATCCGGTGGATTGGACAGATAAGCGGGAGGCTCTGCAATATATCCATTTCCTGAAAGTCAACGAGCACGAGATGGAAGTGCTGACAGGTCTTTCTGATCCGCATGAAGCTGCCCGCCAATTACATGAATGGGGCGTGAAAGAAGTGCTTGTCACCTTGGGAAGCATGGGATCACTTATTTTCGACGGAAAAGACTTCTATCGTATTCCGGCATATAAACCCAAAGAAGTGGTAGATGCAACAGGGTGTGGAGACACTTACACCATCGGGTATCTATACCAACGGGTATCGGGTGCCGGCATCGAAGAAGCAGGACGTTTTGCAGCCGCCATGTCAACTCTAAAAATAGAGAAATCAGGTCCTTTCAATGGCAGCAAAGAAGATGTCATTCAATGTATGACCACTGCGGAACAGATGTTTTAAAACAGGAAATCATAAAACGAACAACGTATACATAGGATATACCTCCCCCGACGGAGAATCCTCATCCTATTATTCAGGCACGAACAACACCGGTTCGTGCCTGACTTTTTTCAACAGTCACCTCTCTTTTAGTGTTAAAATCAACCATTCCCTCTTTTTTCCAAAATCTTTTTTGAATTTCGTTTGTTTCCTTTGTTACTCTTGCCAAAAGACGGCAGAAAAAAGACTTCAACCTAAATAATAACAAATGGAAAAATTTAATGCAATGAGGACTAGACTTTTACAACATCTTCAGAAAAAAGCCATCAGGTCAAAGAGCATCATGACGCTTGTTTGCCTGCTACTGGCCTCTGCATCAGCCTTTGCACAGACAAAGACGGTGACAGGAACAGTGACGGACGCTGCCAATGAACCATTGATCGGCGCATCGGTACTCGTACAAGGAACTTCCACCGGAACCATCACGGACATGGACGGTAAATATTCAATCTCTGTCACTCCGGAGGACGTACTGGCATTTTCATACGTGGGGATGACTTCGCAAACCATTAAAGTGGGGACACAGAACGTCATCAATGTCACTTTAAAAGAAGATTCACAAGTACTAGCCGAAACAGTCGTTATCGGATACGGTAGTGCAAAGAAAAGAGACTTGACAGGTTCTATCACCAATATCAAAGGAGAAGAGTTAGCCAACAAACCGGCAATGAATCCGCTGTCTTCCCTGCAGGGAAAGGTAGCAGGTGTGCAGATTGTCAACTCCGGCCGGGCCGGATCTGATCCGGAAATACGTATTCGCGGAACAAACTCCATCAACGGATATAAACCGCTGTACATTGTCGACGGATTATTCAATGACAACATCAATTTCCTGAATCCGGAGGACATCGAATCTATGGAAATCCTGAAAGACCCGTCATCTCTGGCTATCTTCGGTGTTCGCGGTGCGAATGGTGTCATCATCATTACCACAAAGAAAGCCAAAGAGGGGCAGACGCTGGTCAATATCAATACTTCTTTCGGTTTCAAGAAAGTGGTGGATAAAGTGAAACTGGTGAATGGTTCACAATTCAAGGAACTATATAACGAACAGCTCGCCAATCAAGGAGACGATCCTTTCGATTATACCGGCTGGGATGCCAATACAGACTGGCAAGACGAAATTTTCCAGACTGCTTTCATTACAAACAATAACATCAGTATTACAGGGGCTTCGCCCAAACACAGTTTCTATCTGGGCGTAGGCTACTCTTACGAACAAGGCAACATCGAGCATGAGAAATTCAGCAAGGTAACCATCAACGCAAGTAATGATTATAAGATTACGGACTTTTTAAAAGTCGGTTTCCAATTCAACGGAGCACGTATGCTTCCTGCCGATTCCAAACAGGTGTTGAATGCCCTGCGTGCAACTCCTATCGCTCCGGTGTATAACAACGAATACGGATTATATACGGCTCTGCCCGAATTCCAGAAAGCGCAGATTAGCAACCCGATGGTAGACGTCGAATTGAAAGCGAATACTACCAAAGCGGAGAACTACCGGGCATCCGGTAATATTTATGGTGAAGTAGACTTCCTGAAACATTTCACGTTCAAAGCAATGTTCTCCATGGATTATGCGTCGAACAACGGACGGACGTATACACCGATCGTAAAAGTATACGATGCCGCTGTCAACGGAGGGATCTCTACTTTGGGAACAGGCAAGACCGAGGTCAGCCAGTTTAAAGAGAATGAAACAAAAGTTCAGAGCGACTATTTATTGACATACACCAACAGCTTTGATAATGGAAATCATAACCTGACAGCTACCGCCGGTTTTACTACCTATTATAATTCGTTGAGCCGATTGGACGGAGCACGCAAGCAGGGGGTCGGACTGGTTATTCCGGATAATCCGGACAAATGGTTTGTTAGCATCGGCGATGCGGCTACCGCTACCAATGGAAGTACTCAATGGGAACGCAGTACATTATCCGTACTTGCACGTGTGATCTACAACTATAAAGGTAAATATCTGTTCAACGGATCTTTCCGCCGGGATGGTTCTTCCGCTTTCTCCTACACAGGCAATGAATGGCAGAACTTCTTCTCACTGGGTGGAGGTTGGTTGATGTCCGAAGAAGAATTTATGAAAGACATCAAATGGCTGGATATGTTGAAAATCAAAGCATCTTACGGTACGTTAGGAAACCAGAACCTGGATAAAGCCTATCCTGCCGAACCCTTATTGACCAATGCTTATTCGGCTGTATTCGGTAAACCGTCCATCATTTATCCCGGATACCAGCTTGCCTATCTTCCTAATCCTAACCTGCGTTGGGAAAAAGTAGAAGCCTGGGAAGCCGGATTTGAAACGAACCTGCTTCGCAACCGCTTGCATTTTGAGGGTGTTTACTATAAGAAGAATACCAAAGATTTGTTAGCCGAAGTTCCCGGAATTTCCGGAACTATCCCCGGTATCGGAAACTTGGGAGAGATCCAGAATAAAGGAGTGGAAATGGCTGTAACCTGGCGCGATCAGATTGGTGACTGGGGATATTCCGTCAGTGCCAACCTGACTACTATCAAGAATGAGGTAAAAAGTCTTGTTCAGGAAGGATATTCCATCATTGCCGGAGATAAGCAGCAAAGTTACACAATGGCAGGTTATCCTATCGGATATTTCTATGGTTATAAAGTGGCAGGCGTTTATCAGTCACAAGCAGATATTGACGCATCACCCAAAAATACACTGGCTACCGTTACCCCCGGTGACCTGAAATTCGCCGATGTGAACGGTGACAGAGAAATCACCCCGGAAGACCGTACCATGATAGGCAACCCGACTCCAAAGGTCACTTACGGTTTTTCTCTCGGAGTAGACTACAAGAATTGGTCGTTAGGCATCGACATGATGGGACAAGGTGGAAACAAGATTTTCCGTACATGGGATAACTACAATTTTGCCCAGTTCAACTACCTGGAACAACGCTTGGACCGCTGGCACGGAGAAGGTACGTCCAACACCCAACCGTTGCTGAACACCAAACATTCCATCAACAACCTCAACTCCGACTATTACATTGAGGACGGCAAATTCTTCCGTATCCGCAACGTACAGTTAGCGTATACGTTCGACAAGAGCTTAATTGCCAAAATACGTCTGCAAGCTCTGAAAGTCTATGTCAACATACAGAACTTGAAGACATGGAAACATAACACCGGATATACTCCCGAACTTGGAGGAACTGCCACCGCATTCGGAGTAGATAACGGCAGTTATCCTGTACCTGCAGTCTATACCTTCGGTATCAACCTAACATTCTAGTGACAAGGTGCCACTGCCAGTTTTCCATGCGGAACACAACTTTAATCTTTAAAACTATCATTATATGAAACTGAATAAATATATATTTGCAACCCTTATTACTTCAACTACATTATTTCTAGGCAGCTGTAGTGACTTTCTGGATCGTAGTCCACAAGGACAGTTTACGGAAGATGATAATCCGAACGCTCTGGTCAACGGGAAGATTTATAATGTCTATACGATGATGCGTAACTATAATGTGACAGCCGGCCCTCCTGCTTTTGCCATCCACTGTTTCCGTTCGGAAGATTCGGAAAAAGGAAGTATTGCCAGCGATGGCTCTGATGTAGCCGAAATGTATGATGATTTTGTGTATACACCGACCAACGGCCTACTGGGTGCTTATTGGGGACAGAATTATGCCATCATCTACCAATGTAATGAGATTCTTGATGCCATTGCAGAAAAAGAAACAGCCGGACAAACAGAAACTGAAGACATCATCAATAAGGGAGAGGCCTCTTTCTTCCGTGCTTATTGCTACTTCAATCTGGTAAGAGCTTTCGGCGAAGTTCCTTTGGTGACTTATAAAATCAACGATGCTTCGGAAGCCAATATCCCGAAGACAAGTGCTGATAAAATCTATGAGCAAATCGACAAGGACCTGAAAACAGCAGAAGAGTCATTGCCGGAAACATGGAGCAGCGAATACACCGGACGACTGACTTGGGGAGCTGCCCGTTCCTTACACGCGCGTACTTATATGATGCGCAACGACTGGAACAATATGTACACAGCCTCCACCGACGTCATCAAAAAGGGGCTCTACAACTTAAAGACTCCGTATAATGAGATTTTCACGGATGATGGTGAAAATAACGGAGGTTCTATATTCGAGTTGCAATGTACAGCTACTGCCGCTCTTCCTCAAAGTACCGTTATCGGTAGCCAGTTCTGTGAAGTACAAGGTGTACGCGGAGCAGGTCAATGGGACTTGGGATGGGGATGGCACATGGCAACAGAGTATATGGCGCAAGCATACGAACAGGGTGATCCACGCAAAAACTCTACCCTACTCTACTTCCGCCACTCGGACAGCGATCCTATCACACCGGAAAACACCAACGAACCATACGGCGAGTCTCCGGTTTCCCCGGCAATGGGTGCTTATTTCAATAAGAAAGCCTATACCGACCCGGCATTGCGTAAAGAATATACCAACAAAGGATTCTGGGTAAACATTCGTCTGATCCGCTACGCAGATGTACTGCTGATGGGAGCCGAATCAGCTAATGAAAAAGGTATTCCGGGTGAAGCAATCGACTATTTGGAACAAGTACGCGCACGCGCCAGAGGCACCAATAGCAATATATTGCCTAAAGTGACGACTACCGATCAGGGAGAATTGCGTGAGGCCATCCGCCACGAACGCCGTGTGGAATTAGGGTTGGAATTCGACCGTTTCTATGACCTCGTTCGTTGGGGCATTGCAAAAGAAGTGTTGCGCGCAGCCGGTAAAACCAATTATCAGGACAAAAACGCACTGCTTCCACTGCCACAGACAGAGATCGACAAGTCTAAGGGAGTGTTAGTACAGAACCCCGACTACCAATAAGAAAGTTCCTCGGTGCCGAACGGTTGTTTCCTCGGTGCCGAAACTACTGTTCCTCGGTGTCGAACAATGTCCTCCTCGGTGCCGAACATTCAACGCATCAGGAGGACTTTATATGAATAGAGATAAAAGTAACTATAATAATATGATATACAAAAAGTTAAGTCTATCCGTCCTGTTGTTTGCCGCAGGTTTTCTAACCGCGTCGGCACAAAAGTCGCCACAGGATATGGATCGTTTCATCGACGTATTGATGAATAAAATGACGCTGGAAGAAAAAATCGGACAGTTAAATCTTCCTGTCACCGGAGAGATCACTACGGGACAGGCTAAAAGCAGCGACATCGCCGCAAAAATCAAGAAAGGCGAAGTGGGAGGATTGTTCAATCTGAAAGGAGTAGAGAAAATACGTGAAGTACAGAAACAGGCTGTGGAAGATTCCCGGCTGGGTATTCCGTTATTGTTCGGGATGGACGTTATTCACGGGTACGAAACGATGTTCCCTATCCCGCTCGGTTTGTCTTGCACCTGGGACATGACAGCCATTGAAGAGTCTGCCCGCATTGCGGCTGTAGAGGCAAGTGCTGATGGAATCTCATGGACTTTCAGCCCGATGGTGGATATTTCACGTGACCCTCGTTGGGGACGCGTATCCGAAGGTAGTGGCGAAGACCCGTTTCTCGGTGCCATGATTGCCGAAGCGATGGTACGCGGCTATCAGGGGAAAAACATGGAACGGAATGACGAAATCATGGCCTGCGTAAAACACTTTGCGCTATATGGGGCAGGTGAAGCCGGCCGCGACTATAACACCGTGGATATGAGCCGCCAACGAATGTTCAATGATTATATGCTGCCGTATGAAGCAGCCGTTGAAGCGGGTGTAGGCAGCGTGATGGCTTCTTTTAATGAAGTAGACGGTATTCCGGCCACTGCCAATAAATGGCTGATGACGGATATTCTCCGCGGACAGTGGGGATTCAACGGTTTTGTAGTGACTGATTATACCGGAATTTCAGAAATGATCGACCACGGTATCGGCGATCTTCAGACAGTATCCGCCCGTGCCATCAACGCCGGAGTGGATATGGATATGGTAAGCGAGGGTTTTGTAGGGACACTGAAGAAATCCGTTCAGGAAGGAAAAGTCTCTATGGAAACATTGAATACGGCTTGCCGTCGTATTCTGGAAGCCAAATATAAACTGGGATTGTTTGATAATCCCTATAAATATTGCGATCCGAAACGTCCGGCACGCGACATCTTTACCAAAGCCCATCGTGATGCAGCCCGCAGAATTGCAGCAGAAAGTTTCGTTCTTCTGAAGAATGACAGTCCCGACGGTAATCCGAACGGAAATCCGTTGTTGCCTTTCAACCCAAAAGGAAATATTGCAGTAATCGGTCCGTTGGCAAACAGCCGTAGCAATATGCCGGGTACATGGAGCGTAGCAGCTGTGCTCGACCGTTGCCCTTCTTTGGTAGAAGGATTGAAAGAGATGACAGCCGGAAAAGCGAATATCATGTACGCTAAAGGAAGCAACCTGATTAGTGATGCAAGTTACGAAGAACGGGCAACGATGTTCGGCCGTTCCCTGAACCGTGACAATCGCACCGACCAGCAGTTGCTGGACGAAGCATTGAACGTAGCCCGTCGGTCGGATATCATCATCGCAGCGCTAGGCGAATCTTCTGAAATGAGCGGTGAAAGCAGCAGCCGTACGGACTTGAATATTCCCGACGTACAACAGAATCTGTTGAAAGAACTTTTAAAGACAGGCAAACCGGTGGTACTGGTGTTATTTACCGGACGTCCGCTTACGCTGAACTGGGAACAGGAGCATGTGCCTGCCATTCTGAATGTATGGTTCGGAGGTAGTGAAGCCGCTTACGCCATTGGTGACGCCCTCTTCGGTTACGTCAATCCGGGTGGAAAACTGACCATGACTTTCCCGAAGAATGTCGGCCAGATACCTCTTTATTATGTGCACAAAAATACCGGACGCCCATTGAAAGATGGCAAATGGTTCGAGAAATTCCGCAGCAACTATCTTGATGTGGATAATGATCCGCTTTATCCGTTCGGTTACGGCCTTTCTTATACGACGTTCTCTTACAGCGACATCGACTTGAGTCATTCTTCCATGGACATGAACGGTTCGTTGACCGCGGCAGTGGAGGTTACCAATACCGGAACATGGCCCGGCTCGGAAGTGGTACAGCTTTATATCCGCGACGTTGTGGGTAGCAGTACCCGTCCCGTCAAAGAGCTGAAAGGTTTCCAAAAGATATTCCTCGAACCGGGAGAAATGAAGATTGTCCGTTTCAAGATTGCTCCGGAAATGCTTCGATACTATAATTATGACTTGCAACTGGTTGCCGAACCGGGCGACTTTGAAGTGATGATCGGTACGAACAGCCGTGATGTGAAAACCGCGAAGTTCACGTTAAACTAAACTTTTATCACCTTGATTATGAACGATAAATATAAAAGAATAATAGAAATGAGTGCACTTCCGCTCATGTTACTATTTCTATCCGCCGTTGCCCTGACTTTCCAGAGCTGTAAAGGGAAAAGCAAAAGCAATAACCTTTCCGCAGCCACCGACTCGTTATCGGACGACGCCCTGATGGATACCGTCCAGCGACGGACTTTCCTTTATTTCTGGGAAGGTGCCGAGCCGAATAGCGGCTTAGCTCCCGAACGTTATCATGTAGACGGCGTTTATCCAGAAAACGATGCCAACGTAGTCACTTCCGGTGGCAGCGGCTTCGGCATCATGGCTATCCTTGCGGGAATCGACCGCGGTTACGTCACCCGCGAAGAGGGACTGGCACGAATGGAACGCATCGTTTCTTTCCTCGAAAAGGCAGACCGTTTCCACGGAGCCTACCCTCATTGGTGGTATGGTGATACGGGCAAGGTGAAACCATTCGGCCAGAAAGATAATGGGGGCGATCTGGTAGAGACCGCTTTCCTCATCCAAGGACTGCTGGCCGTACACCAATATTACGTCAACGGAAACGAGAAAGAGAAAGCCCTCGCCCAACGTATCGACCAGATTTGGCGGGATGTCGACTGGAACTGGTATCGGCAAGGCGGGCAAAACGTTCTTTACTGGCATTGGAGTCCAACGTATGGCTGGGAAATGAATTTCCCTGTACACGGCTACAACGAATGTATGATTATGTATATTCTTGCCGCCGCTTCTCCTACACACGGAGTACCTGCGGCTGTCTATCATGACGGTTGGGCACAGAACGGAGCCATCGTTTCTCCGCATAAAGTGGAAGGAATCGAGTTGCACCTCTGCTATCAGGGCACCGAAGCCGGACCGCTTTTCTGGGCTCAATACTCTTTTCTCGGACTTGATCCGGTGGGACTGAAAGATGAATACTGCCCCAGCTACTTCCACGAAATGCGCAACCTGACACTGGTGAACCGTGCTTACTGCATCCGCAACCCTAAACATTACAAAGGTTTCGGACCGGATTGTTGGGGACTGACCGCCAGCTACTCCGTCGATGGATATGCGGCTCATTCGCCCAATGAGCAGGAGGACAAAGGAGTAATCTCCCCTACCGCCGCGCTTTCATCCATTATCTATACACCGGAATATTCCATGCAAGTGATGCGCCATCTATATGGTATGGGAGATAAAGTGTTCGGTCCTTTCGGATTCTACGATGCTTTCAGCGAAACGGACAATTGGTATCCGCAACGTTATCTGGCTATCGACCAGGGTCCTATTGCTGTCATGATCGAAAACTACCGGAGCGGATTATTGTGGAAACTCTTCATGAGCCATCCCGACGTACAGGCCGGGTTAACCAAACTTGGTTTTAACACCAACAAGCAAGACGTGAGACAGAAATAAGAGGGAATCCCGGTGTGCGGAAGTGGTCTACTGACCACCTCCACCACCGGTGTTTCCACCTCCTCCGCCGCCACCTTTCACATCGTCATTGTCGATGCTTCGTGCGGCTTTCTTCACACTGGCTTTCAACTCACCAAGCCGATAGCTAATACTGAAACCGTAATACCGGCTCGGATATTTGCTCGAACTCTTCGAAATAAAGTTAGCTCCTTCTGTGTGGTTATTGTAAGTTCTGTATTTCTCCAGAACATTGCTGCAATAAATATTCAAAGAAAGACGTTCTTCTTTCAGGAAAGAACGGCTCAATCCCAAACTATAATAACTATATCCTGAACCTTTTCCCTGCAAACTGATTCGGGGTGTGCTACCTCCACCGTTCAGGCTCAAACGTACTTTTCCCGGTAAGGTCTGCTGAATTCCTCCATAAGCAGAAGCATTCCATCCATAATTGTGCAACTCTTGGGCAGGACTCCGCAAATCGCTATAATTGCCACGTCCATTGACGTAAATTCTCGTTTTAGGAGAAGCGTTCCAGTTCAAATAAAAGTTCAATCCTGTTTCCCGGCTCTTTCCGATATTACCGTATGTGCTATACAGTGCACCGTAGGGAGCTTTATGCCCACCTTCAAAGATTTCTCCGTCTTTATCAGTAATCAAACGGCTGATTCTTTCAATTCCATTGTTATTGAAAGAATGACGCAAAGAAAGATTGATGTTGAACTTGGACGTAAAACTGCTGTAAGACAAGTCGAACGAATGACTCTTCTCACTCTTCAGGTTCGGATTTCCCTGATTGATAAACATCGGATTCTGATTATCGAAATAAGGATTCAAATTCCAGATACCCGGACGCCAGATACGCATATTATATCCACCACGCAAATTCTGCGTCTTTCCTAGTTTTATTCCCAAGGAAACGGAAGGAACCAGATCACTAAAATTCGAATCAAAGTTCTCGCCCGGACCCACCAGATACTTCACCTCTTGTATGGTTTGCTCATAACGTAATCCCGGTTTGAAAGTAAATCCCTTGTATTTCAGCGTATATCCGGCATAAGCAGAGAGAATATGATTCAAATGACGGTACTCGCTACTACGATTCTCATTATATGCATAGTTTTCACTTGCTCCCTCGGCTTCATAAAACCGATTATCACTGGAGTTACGTCGGAAAATATATTTGGCACCGGTTTCAATTGTATGCAACTTTCCAATCGGAGTAGTATAGTCCACCTGGAAAGTCTGCTCCATCGTATTTGTCTTTCCATCCGAATGGAAATTCTTTAATGACAATTCTTTAATGATATCCAGTTTATTCTCATCAGGCTCGATGTCCAGATAAGTATTATATGAATCATTCGTTTGGGGTTGGGAATTGATTTTATAAGAAAACGTAATCATCCGTTCTTTATTCTTTCGGGAAGTACGTTGATAGTCTATATTTCCGTTGATAGAATACCATGACCCTTTTCCATGATTGTCGGTTCTATAACGGTACGCAAAATCCTGTCGGTCAGCTCCGTGCATAATTGTATTTCCGTCACTGTTACTTTTGTCACTACTGCCGTACATTCCGAAAGCCACGGTCAGCAGCCTCAACGTATCAATCTCGTAACTGGCTTCCAAATTGCCATACTGGAAATTCCCTTTCGACTTGGAGCTACTTTCCGATTCCAGATATTTTTCATTCTCTTTATCCGGTTCATAGTTTTCGCGATAACTATTGGAATAGCTGCGCGGGCTATTATTATAATTGTAGTTATAGTTGGCAGAAACAGTCAGTTTACCTTGTTTCACCATTGCGTAAGTGCCGGCACCTACTCCGTTATTATTAGCATTTCCTCTGAAAGTAGCCGTGTATCCTTCAAATCCGGAACCTACTGTGACGATATTCAGAATACCTCCGATACCTTCCGCATCATATTTAGCTCCCGGTGAAGTTATCACCTCAATATATTTGATTGTGTTTGCCGGCATACTTTTCAGTACTTCCTTCGGATTATTGCTCATCATATTATTGGGCTTTCCATTCACATGTATCTTGAAACTGCTACTGCCGTTTACTTGTACATTGTCTTCTCCATCCACCGTTACCAAAGGCACTTTCCGAAGCATCTCCAATATACTGTTCGATTTTGAGTCCGGGTCATCTTCAATATTATATTCAATCTTATCCACATCTACCTTTACCAAAGGTTTTTGTGCAATTACCTCCACTCCTTTCAATACGTTATTGGATTCCGAAGAAATCATTGTGCCCAAGTCAACCTCCTTCACGGACGGTTTTAGAGTAAATTCCTTTACTATCGGCGCTTTACCAATCGAAGAAATAGTGATGATGTAATTGCCCGCAGCGACATTCAGTTTCTCCTGAAATTTACCATTCGCCCCAGTCACCGCCATCTTGACTGCTTTATCCGGAGCATTTTTCTTTGCTATTTTGATGGTAGCATACGGTTCTCCCTCTTGTGTTAAAGAATCAATAAGTACTCCTTTGACTGTATAAGAAGGAGCTGTGGATTTTTGTGCCCACCCCGCCACGGAGGTAGCGAATACGAATAGAATTAGTAGTAACAGTCTGTGTTTCATGACTAGAAATATATTAGTTTATGTTTATTAGACGCAAGACATTCAAAAATGCTGCAAATTCGGGAGCCAAAAGTAGTTGGTTTATCTACACTTACGAATTTTTCGGAGTTAAGAATATAAAACGAATGGATAAAAAATCTTACTACAGTATATTTCTAGTATTTTTAAACATTTCTGTTTAGGGATATCTTTAAATATATCTATTCAGGGTTTAAAATGAGATAAAATGGTATTTACCGTCGTATCAACCGTATCAGCCGCCTTAAGTGAGCGCAGATTCTTCCAATCCAGCAGGTACTAAAGTTCTCTTCATATTTCGTGAACACTTTCTCACAATCCCGGAGCCGGCTGTTTTGCCTTTTCATAGCTGTTTGTATCTCTTTCATTCGAGCTATTTGCTCCCTTTGATACAAGAGTTCTTTGTCTTGACAGCCAATAATTTCAGCATATAAGTTACAGATATTTGCTTTTTCAATACATAGGTCTTCCAATGTGTCGATATACTCGGCTGTAACTCGATCCTTATTCTGATGCAGGAATCCGATAAGGCTTTCTTCATCAACAGTGGTGATACCTTTCTCATACGACATCGGGAATCTTTTCATATCCGCCCAAAGCCAGATTACTTCTTTGTTGATTCCATACTTGGCCGCCGCTTCTTCTACGCTAATCCATTTTGGCATAATGCTTTTGTTTTAATGTGTTCCACAATAAAAATGGAGTATTATTTTGTTTATGTGGAGCAACGGGCATTCACGTTTTCTGTATTTCGGGCGGACGGGGAATTGTTTAGGTTAGACTTTTGGGGTAATCATAACCGACCGGACACAAAAAAGACGTGAATGCTGTTGCACCATTATCTCCACTCGAGGTCTTAGCATACCCTATAGAAAGACAATGATAACAACAGACATCCACGCCAATCGTTTATATATAACACATCTCCAACGGATATGTTGATATAAAGCCGTTCGCGTGGAATATCTGTTGAATCATCTCTCTTCTATATGAAATTGCTAAGTTTCGAGTGGGAGAGACAATACATTACATATTCCATTTAGTAATATATACCGCTTTCTACTAATTTCATCACGCTGATGAGCAGAAACCGTATGACAAAGATATACATATTTTTTTAAATGTGGTGGAAATATGGAAATAAATGCTGGAAGTTATGTATATTCAACAAGCCGACTCAATTGTAATTCTTGGAGGATTTGGTTTAGCACAGCCATATCCCTAAAATTAGATTCATTCCTGCACTGATTTGAGCCGAAATATGATCTCACAATATTTCACTAGAGATTTAAAAAGGTTCTTCTTCAAATTCCGTGCTACTTATTTATGTTCAATTACCTTATTCATGGCTATTCCGGAGTACTTTAAGATGCATATAGTTTGGATAATTTATTTGCTATTTCTAATATGCCGATATCCCTTTATCCATCGGCCTTTCAATGAGCTTTACTAGCACGGAATTTGATTAAGAACCTTTTTAAATCTCTAGTAAAGTGTTGTGAGATTATATTTCAGCTCATTCCCACACGATTTTACTCATTTCCGTACCGTTTTGAATAAAATAATGGAGTATTCTGGAAACGTTGTGGTAAATCTGAAAAAGATGATTGAGTTTTTAAGATTCCCCGTTATCTTTTTATTATAAGATATGGGTCAAAGGTGAGGGTTGGTGAGGGTAGATTTATAACTTTCGTATTTTTTTTTATAGATAAAAAAGGAGATAGTATAGAAAATAATAAAATAAAAGGTTATAAATCTACCCTCACCAACCCTCACCTTTGACCCATCATTAGCGCACCGTTTAACTTGTTTCAGTACAGTTCTTAATTAAATGGGAATCTATCGGTTAAATGAGAATTTATCGGTTAGGCTGAAAGCCTTACAATTATATATTTATTGGGGTGCCCTGAAAGGGCTTA